>Ga0209343_10001386_pt1 | contig 32671 bp, 45 predicted proteins | sample RifCSPlowO2_02_FD_184026 | JGI IMG/M metagenome (GOLD analysis project Ga0209343, IMG submission 184026) | Groundwater microbial communities from Rifle, Colorado - Rifle CSP2_plank lowO2_0.2 (SPAdes) (version 2) | ecosystem: Environmental > Aquatic > Deep subsurface > Groundwater | place... | reverse complement strand
GATATTTCCTTTATTGTCAGCAATTGCCAGTCCTGCAAATCTCTCTTTATTGGCATACCTTTCCACTACATCCTGAAGATATTTATCGGATTTATTTATAAAATTTGGTTCAACAGTCTCCCTGAGGCTTTCGGCAAGTAAGGTAGAACGGTATTGTATGTCATTTCTTAGCCGTCTTTCTTCATTATTTGCCTGGTTGAAAGTAAAGTAGACGGCTATCAGAGTTACGATTACGGTAATTAAGAAAATAGCTGCAAATATCTGTCTCATTAAGGCCATTATTTTAACATAACGGCTTTAAATTAACCCGCCATCACGATCTTAACTTACAATTAAACTATTGTCTCATTTGTCTATACGTAGCTTTAGCGAAGTAGGATTTAGCCTCAGATGTGGTACAGTGGTAGAACAAAGGGAATTAGGAGTTATAAGGACTTACGGGTTCCAGACCCGCATGCTCCGCCAGTTTAGAAAAATCTCCAGGGGAAAAATTACGGACAACAGCAGTGAATGGTTTTACAGAAGATAATATTTTTGCTGGCCCGCAGGGTAATGACTGAAAGGATGGTTGAAGGTAAACGCGGATTTTGGGGAAGGCGATTGTATGCGGATTATCTGAAGCGCTATTCCTTCGCCGCAAAATTTGCAGTTGATAAAAATGTTTTGGATATAGCTTGCGGAGACGGTTTCGGCACATATTTACTGTCAAAAAAAGCAAAATCAGCAATCGGGGTTGATATCAGCGGCAATACAATAAAGCTGGCCAAAACAAATTATGGTTCAAAAAATAAAAACCTTTCTTATGCCGCCTTTGAGGCTTTAAAGTTTTTATCAGAGAACCCGGACAAATTCGATGTCATAGTCAGTTTCGAAACAATCGAACACCTTTCTGAATATGTGAAATTTTGTGAATTGGTATATAAAGCATTAAAGAAAGGTGGCTTATTCATTGCGTCCACTCCCAATAAAGAACTGTCGGTTTTTTTCGCCGGGAATACCTTTAATCCATATCACATTCATGAATTTTATCCGGGGGAATTAAGTTTATTGCTGGAAAAAATATTCCACAGTAAACCAAGGACATTTCTGCAGAGACCTCTTATGAAAAAAAGAGTGCTGATTTCCTTTATCAGGCAATTTTTCTTTCGTGAAGATTCAAAAATTGTTCCTGATCAGCCGGATTTAAGCGGAATTGATATCCTGGTACAGGTTGGGAAAAAGTGACATAAAATATTTTAGTCAATAAAAACATCCAAAAAGATGAAAAATTTAAATCTGAGTTAGTTGACTAAGTCATACCGGTGAGTCTAAAAAGTACAATTGCCATTAAATTTGTATTTATATTAATTTGATGCGATAATTTCTCTATTAGGTTTTTGTTTACATTATGAAATTTATTTAAAATATATGGTATCTTCTGAGGCACTACCGCTAAAAATTGAAGTTATTTCTACTGAGGCAGATAGGACTCAGCGTGATATTATTCCGATGGGCACGGATTACCTTCCGGATGACCCGAATTATGACTTTGGGAAAAGGGTTGAATACTATAAAAAACTGCATAGTGAATTTGGTTTAGAAGAGATTAGGACTGAGTTTAGGCTGAAAACTTTAATTCCAAAATCAGAAAAGGGTAAACCCATAGATAAAATTCAGTTTGACCAAACGGTCAGAAAACGGTATGTGGAATCACTTCAAGCAATGGCAGAGGCAGGTATGAAAAACCCAACTTTAGTGTTGTTTTCACCGGATAAGTGGCAGGTAGAACCGGGGGCTGAGACAGAGTATACAAATGAGGATGTATCAGAATTATACAGAAGATTTACAGAGGAAATAAAACAAATATGCGTTGAAGCTAGTGTAACCCCTAAATATATCCAGGTCATGAATGAAATTAATTTTTCTGCACAAACTGCAGTACCGCTTGATCAGGTTGTTGAAATGATAAAAACCACTAATCAGGTATTTGCTCAAGATGAAAGTTTTAAACAAACAAAAATAATGACAACTGTTTATTCGGGAACAACAAGAGAGGAAATTGATGGACTAATTGATTGGATGAAAAATGGTGTCAGTAATATTCCAGTAATCGGGGGTGCTTTTGCGGAATTTATAAAGAAAGGTTCAGATGCGCTTGGCAGGAGAATCGATGCGTCTATGATCGGAAAATTATTAGACCCTTACATGAGGTGGCAGGATTTTGTTAAAAACCTAGTTGATAAAGCAGGTGATTCACTTCAGGCAATTGGATTTGATTTTTATCCGGGTTCATATAATCGGCCGGCAATATCATTAAAGAAGTCTTCGAGTTTAGCTAAGAGCAGACCTTACCATTCTTATGGTGAAACAGCACCCTATAAATGGATAGCAGAACAGAAATTAAACGGATTTTTGAAACAAAAAGATATATTAATTGCGGAAACAGGTGTATTTGCTCCATCAGTTTCATCCCGACAGCAGGAATTGGGTTATCTCCGTCTGATTCAGAGTTTTGATCATCTTCTTTTGCATTACGAGCGTCAGGGATATAAGGCATCAGATATTTTCAAATCCATAATATTCTTCCAAATGGGTGAGCATGAGGGAGTTGATGTAAAAGCGCCGATGAGTCTGGATTTCAGACCCTGGACACTATTAAGAAAAGATAAACAGGGTAATTGGGTGTCTACTAAAGCGGCAGAGGTACTTAAATACCTTATCCAGTCAAGAATAAAATATCAGGAACATGATACAGATTTTCTAAAAAACAGATCCCGCTTGAATAACATAATAGAATTATCCCCTGACGCCAAAATAGTGGGAAAGCGGAATTGATATCCTGGTACAGGTTGGGAAAAAGTAATTAATTTCAGTGTTTCTCTCTTAAGGCATCTTCCTTGGTTTGATGGACAGTCCCTTCCTTGTGTTCCGGTGGAGAGTAGATGGTATAGAGCTTCATCCACCCGTTTGACGTATTGACGACGTTGTGCCTGACTCCGGCCGGCACGACTACGGCAAAATCATCTTTGACGAAATGGATTTCGCCGTTTAAAACTACTTCTCCTTCCCCGCTTTCAATTCGGATGAACTGGTCGTGTCCCTCATGTACCTCTTCTCCTATCTCTTCACCAGGCTTTAAGGCCATCACTACCAGCTGGCTGTTTCTGGCCGTATAAAGGACCCGGCGGAAAAAGTTGTTATCCAGGGTATCTTTTTCTATATCGGTTATGAAACCGTTCATATAATCACCTCCCTGATAAAATTATAACAGAAAGTGGAGAAATAGAGGAACCTGTGACAAGAGGGTTGATTTTAAGAACTTTTGTGTATATATTAAGTAATATAAAAGTTATTTAATAAGGAGGAAAAAATGACAGATGAAGAAAAAAAAGCAGAATCAGGTCCGGAATCTTTAGGCTCGAATAAATTAGTCTGGTTGGCCGGAGCCATTGTTTTACTGATTGCCGGCTGGTTTGGGCTTAGAGCCATTTTCGGCTCAATGGAAAGTTATAAAGTATCTTTAATTGACGCTCCCAATGAAGTAAATACCGGTTCAAACGCCACCTTCACTTGGAGAGTAGACGGACAACCACCCACCACCATCAATCATACCGCTGTCCATTTGGGAACCGTTTCCCAAACCGGAGAATTGGGCAAGGATGTCACACCGGAAAATACCCAATATAGCCAATTTACACCTGAATTTGTCAATGGCAAATATGATATTCCTTTGCAATTTGTCGGCAATATCATGCTGAATACGCCCGGAGTCTTATATTTCCGTGTCCATGCTCTGGTCAAGGACAAGCATTATTGGAGCGATGAATATTCCCTGGAAGTAAAACAGCTCGAATATAAAGTCATGCTGATTGATGCTCCGACACAAGGGGTAATGGACCAGGTTCTTACCTTTACCTGGGATGTCACCGGGGTACCGACAACCATCAACCATACCTCTGTCCATTTCGGCACGGAATCGACCCCGGGAGATTTAGGAAAAAATGTGGCTCCGGATGCGACTAAATACGATGACCTGATCAAGTATTTTGCCAATCAGTCAAACCCAATTCCTTTCAGGTTTATCGGCAATCATACGTTTGATGAAGCCGGAACCTATTATTTCCGCGCCCATGCCATCATCAACGGTGAGCATTATTGGACAGAGGAAAAGACGTTGGAGGTAGCAAAAGCCGTCACCAAAAAAGCCACGCCGACTGCGGCCGCCGAGGAAGAATAATTTAAGGAGAGGGGGCAGTGCCTGATTGGGGAATTACTCCCCAATCGCGGCAGACCTTGAATTTAAAGGCATCGATTTGAGACTTGGCAAGGCCGGAAATCTCTTTCTCCAGTTTTTCCTTTACTCTACCTTCGGTTGTTGAAAGCTGTCTGCTGATTTCCCGGGAGGCATTTTCGGCTGTTGATTCCATTATATTTTCCAGTTTATCTGATGCGACGGAACTGATTTTATCAGTAATACCCAAAACAAAAGACCCCCGGCTGCGGCGAAGCCAGATGGAATATTTGCCCAAAATCAAACCGCGAACGATCAACCCTAAAATAAAAATAAGGGAGATCAAAGCCAATAAAATAAGCAGGCGGTTCTGCCGAGTCATTATAAGTTATGATAGCATATCACTTTCAAAGCCTGCCTGATAATTTTTCTGTTGTCATACCCTTTAACAGTTTTTTCCAAATTTTCCTTAGGGTAATTACGCATTTTACGGATATTATTTAAAAGGAGGGGCAGGCAACGGACGATATTATCAATGATGGTTATGTCTGCGGCTTGAGCTGTACGGGAGAGCGGGTTTAAATCGACGGTGATTACCCGTTTGCCCAGCTGTTTTAAAGCATGGCTGCGGTCACCGTCTTCCAAAGGAATGAAAATACAATCAGCGCTGCCGATACCTTCCCTTAACGTAATTTTGCGTTTGCTGGCGATGCCCGGGATGACCATCTTTTTATATTTTGAGAATTTTAATAAATGAGAGCCGGCTTTTTTTTGCAGCAAATCTTCTATCGCCTCTACTCTTTTTAAAGAATGGTGGTAAAGATTGACTTCCAGAGGACAGTTGAGAGTTTTGGCAATAAGAATCATCGATTGTCCCGCCAAAGCAGCTGCATTGCCGTTGACAGAAAGAACCGCTTTTTTTGATAAAATTAAAGTTGCGGCTGCTGCTTTAATGGCTTCATGGGCAAAAGCTCCGGTTTTTTCGCCGAGAAGATAATCAAAAGCTTCACCCCGTCCATGGGCAATCAATCCGGCCGAGGAAGTAATTCCCCGTTTAAAAGCTGATGTTAATTTTTCCCTGATCAATAGGGATTGGTAGCGGGGGTGTTTGGGATCAATCATAAAATAAGGAGGGCAGTTTGATCGGTGATAATCAGCTCTTCCTGCCGTAATTTTATTAAAGGCAGCGCAATTGTGGAGAGAACTACTTCTCCAAGAATATTCATGGTTGCCCTGCCGCCTAATTTATGAATTTTTCTGATAAGAGAAAGAGTTTTGGCGGTCAGCAAATTATTTTCCCGGACAAATATAAAAGACTCATCCATGATTTTCTCCAAAGTGATATTGGATAAGGAATTGATCCTGTTAAGAATAATTTCGGCCTGACGGGATATTTTTTCCATCTTATCATTTGATTCAAGGATGCTTTTCGTGGCAATAGGCCCGATCAAAATCGCATATATTTTCCGGCCCCTCAAATTAAGTTTTCTGAAGAGGGAAGGCAAACCGGGTTTAATTTTAACCAGGCAGCCGCCGTTGATAAGTGTCGCCACTGTACCCAGGCCGGTTTTCTCCCTAATTTCAGCCGCATGCGCCATTTCTGCCAATTTGCTATCCGCTATTTTCAGATTAAGAAGCCGGTTGGCGCAGTAAAGCGCTCCCAGAGCAGAAGCCCCGCTGACACCGAATCCCCAGCCAAGCGGCAGCTGGGAATCTATATTTATAATAACGGTTTCCGGGGTGAGATATTTAAGTGCTGTCTGGACTGTGGGAAATGAGCAATCTTTCCCGTTGAAAAGAATCCTGTTTTTAGGGTATTTTGTGGCGGAAACAAGAATTGACCTGTTTATGGTACAGCCGATACCGCTTGAGCCGTAATTTGCATAAAAGGGATAGGGATGTTTTTTTTGCCAGACACTTTTGTCAATAAACGGCTTAAAGACGAAACTTAAAGCAGCCGGAATGATTGTTTTGGCCGTCTCCATAAATATATAGTCGGCTTTCCCCTTTCTTTCCATTCAGTCTCTTTAGGGAGCGGATGCTATAATAACTTTCGGGAAATATCCTCTATGACAGACGTAGAACTTATCAAATCAAAGATTGATATTGTCACTTTCATTTCCGATTACGTTTTGCTCAAGAAAGCGGGCAGAAGTTTCAAAGGACTATGTCCCTTTCACAGCGAAAAAACACCTTCGTTTATCGTTTCACCCGAACGCCAGTCATGGCATTGTTTCGGCGCCTGTGCAACCGGCGGCGATGTGATGACTTTTTATGAGAAATGGGAAGGCATAGATTTTTTGGATGCCCTAAAATCACTGGCCGAGCGTACCGGCGTGGTCTTGCAGAAATACACTGCTTCCTCGGAAATTGAGCAAAAGGAAAAAATTTTTTCCATAAATAGGCTGGCTTCAGATTATTTTCATTATCTTTTAACCAAGCACCGTTTTGGTGAAAAAGCCAGGCAATATCTTAAGGAAAGAGGGATCAGGGATGAAATTACGGAAAACTTCTCTTTGGGATATGCTGCCGAAAGCTGGAACAGTTTGCATAAATTTCTCCTAAAAAAAGGTTTTTCGCAAAAAGATATTCATGATTCCGGTTTGGTCATCCGCAGTGACAAGGGTTCCTATTATGACCGCTTCCGGGGACGGCTGATGTTTACTTTAAATGACCATCGGGGCAGGACAGCCGGTTTCTCCGGCAGAAAACTGCCTGCCCTCCGTAGCCTTGGCGGAGGAGTGCCGCCGCATTCGGAGAAGGAGGCTAAATACATTAATACCCCTGAAACCCCTGTTTACATCAAAGGCAATGTTTTATACGGTTTGGATAAGACCCGGGAAATGATAAAAAAAAAGCAGCAGGCGATTGTGGTCGAAGGTGAATTTGATTTTCTCGCCTCATTCCAGAGCGGTGTAACCAATGTGGTGGCCATCAAAGGATCTGCGCTTACCGAGAATCAGGTACTGCTATTGAAAAGATTTACGGAAAATATCCTGTTATCTCTGGACAGCGATTTCGCCGGAAATGAGGCTGCCAAAAGAGGCATTGATATCGCGGAAAACGCGGGCATGACGGTGAAAATCGTCGAATTGCTTGAGGGTAAAGATCCGGCTGAATGCATTTCCAAAGGAGAGCATTTCTGGAAAAAATCAATTGAACAGGCTGTCCCGATCTATGATTTCGTGATAGCGCAGGCTTTCAGGAAGCACGACTCCAAGGAGGTTAACGGTAAAAGGAAAATTTCCGATGAAATCATCCCTTTTTTGGCCAAGATACAAAACCCGATAGTTCTGTCGCATTATATAAAAAAATGCGCCGGGGAGCTGGAAGTTACCGAAGAATCAATTGAATCAGCCATGGATAAATTCAGGAAGATTAAAGTTTTACCGCAAACCCTCAGAGAAGAGACATCGCTGAAAAGAAGCAGACAGGAACGTCTGGAGGATCATTTTTTAGCGCTGCTTCTCCAGTCGGAAAAAGTCCATCAAGCCCTAGAGAGCAGTTTGGCGATTGTATCAACAGATGATTTCCGGGAGCCTGCCGTAAAAATTATCCTTTCGCTTCTGCAAAAATATTTAGGGGAAAAGAAGAAATTTAAAATTGAGGAATTAAACAAATTTATCACACCGGAAATGGCTCCGGTTTTTGACAGGGCATACCTGGCGGATCTGAGTTCTATCTCTGATGACAAAAACGTTTTAGAAAAGGAACTTATTAAAACAGCCAAACTTATTAAAGCCATGTCCCTTCGCGGGATTATCAATGATTTGTCGACTAAAATAAAGGTTTCTGAAAAAGAGGGCAGGCCGGAGGATGCGGAAAAATACGGAGGGCAAGTGATGGAAAAACTGCTGCTTCTCAAAGAGGTTGAGAATTAAGGGATAGGGAGTAAAATATCACTATGCCTAAAACTGCAAAACCGAAAACAAATCAGGGAGTCAAAGATCTGATTAAGACCGGCAAAGAAAACGGTTTTATTACCCAGGAAGAAATTCTTAATATTTTCCCCAAGCCCGAAGACCATATTGAGGAATTGGATGAACTATATTCCCAACTGATCAAAGCCGGGGTCGATGTTTTTGAAAATCTTTCGGATGAGGAAGAAAAGGAAGCGCAAAAAACAGTCTCGGAACTGGAAAAGGAACTGGAATCTCTGGCTGTTATTCATGAAGGCGGCATCTCCGACCCGGTGAGGATGTATTTGAAAGAAATCGGCAGGACACCTCTTCTTAAATTCGCCGATGAAATCTCTTTGGCCAAAAGATATGAAAAAGGCGACCGGGCTGCTAAACAAATACTGATTGAGTCAAATTTGCGGCTGGTAGTCTCCATTGCCAAAAAATATATCGGGCGCGGTCTGTCTTTGCTTGATCTGATCCAGGAAGGCAACCAGGGACTCATCAGGGCGGTCGAAAAATACGATTGGCGGAAAGGCTATAAATTTTCCACTTATGCTACCTGGTGGATCAGGCAAGCCATTACCCGTGCCATAGCCGACCAGGCCAGGACCATCAGAATTCCCGTTCATATGGTCGAAACTATCAACCGTTTCCTAAAACTTTCCAGAAAACTGATGCAGGAGCTGGGACGGGAACCGGCACCTGAAGAAATTGCCGAAGCCATGCAGATCGAAGTTACCAAGGTAAGGGAAATTATGAAAGTTTCCCAGGAACCGACATCTTTGGCGACTCCGGTCGGGGATGATGAAGATTCCCTATTGGGAGATTTTATCCAGGACACAACCCAGCCCTCCCCCTATGATGCCGCTTCGCGTGAACTTCTCAAAGAACATTTGGAGGAAGTTCTCCAGACTTTAAGTGACAGGGAAAAAAGGGTCCTGATTTTGCGGTTTGGTCTTGAGGACGGCCGGCCCAGAACTCTGGAGGAAGTCGGTGTCGAATTCGGGGTCACCCGCGAAAGAATCCGCCAGATTGAAGCCAAGGCGCTAAGGAAATTGCGCCACCCCTCCCGAAGCAAAAAACTCAAAGATTATCTGGAATAGTTTTTGAATTTTGAATTTGATTTGTCATTTGGATTTTGAATTTTTATTAAAATGACGATCCCCATTAAACAACTAAAGAATGGTTATGAAATGCCTGTTTTTGGCTTCGGTACCTGGCAAATCGGCGGCGACACAAGGAGAAATCCAGTCAATGACGATCTTGGCCAGACAGCAGCTTTAGTCCGGGCAATTGAAGCGGGAGTCACTCATATAGATACGGCAGAAAGGTATGCCGCCGGCCATGCCGAAGAGATTGTGGCGGAGGCAATTAAAAATTTTGACAGGACAAAGCTTTTTATCGTTTCCAAAGTCTGGCCGGACCATCTAAAGTACAAAGATGTCCTGAAAAGCGCTATGGCAAGTCTAAAAAGACTGAAAGCCGATTATCTTGACATTTATCTTATCCATATGCCCAATCATGCAATTCCCATTACTGAAACTATGAAAGCCATGGATAAGCTAAAAAGTGAAGGATTGCTAAAAAATATCGGCGTCAGTAATTTTTCCGTGGCTTCTCTTCAGGAAGCGCAGTCGGTCTCGCCAAACAAAATTGTAGTCAACCAGGTCCATTACAATCTGATTTACCGTGAACCGGAAAGATCAGGCCTTCTGTCTTTTTGCCAAAAGAACGATATCTTTCTGGAAGCCTGGCGGCCGGTGGAAAAAGGAATGCTGGCCGGTGGCGGCATTCATCTTCTTGATACTCTTTGCCGGAAATACAATAAATCTCCCGCGCAAATTGCCATCAACTGGCTTATCTTCCAAAAGAATGTAGTGACTCTGGCTAAAATGGTAAATGAAAAACATCTGGCAGAAAACCTCGGCTCTTTCGATTGGGAAATGGAAAAAGAGGATATCGAAAAATTAAGACAGGATTTCCCCGGCCAAAAATCCATCTCCGGCGCCGTCCCGCTACAGTAAGCTAACCGAACATCAGAAGTTCCGGTTTGAAAAGCATTAGAAGGCCGATGGTCAGCATAATAATGCCGCCGAAAAAATGCGAATAGCGGGCATATTTAGTATTTAGACCGAAAGCATGCAAAGTCAGCATGGCTCCCGTAAAAACGATAAGGTCATCCAGCATGAAAATTAAAATATAGAAAAGCAGATAGCCGTAATATTTCCACAGCGGCAATTGGGACATTGATATGACTTTGGTATAAACAGCCGGCAGTCCGGCGGAACAGATAAGCTCAATCAGGTTGACGGCAAAAGCCAGGGCAATTATACCGGTCAAAGCCAGCAGCAAATTGCCCGAGGAAGTGATTTTTTTTAATTTATCAAAGACCTGGCGTTTCTTTTTTCCCTGGCTAACTTTACAAAGACCCGATTTATTGATATACCAGTCATAAAGATAATAACCGCCGGACCCCAGCGCCACAACTCCGACGATAGTTCTGATCCAGACAATATAGCCCAGAAATAAAAATAAATTTAGCCAGGCTGACAGGAACAAAAAGTAGACAGCTCCGGAAGCCAGAATAAAGGTGAATCCTAGAATAAACATCCTTAACCGGTTCTTAAGACCCAGCAAAAGCGAGATCAAAAAAAGCAAAACCCACATGGCGCAGGGATTAAAACCGTCTAAAAAAGCCACTGCCAAAGTAAAGATAGGTAGCGATAAATCACTAATCCTGACCAGGCCGAAAAAAGGCAGTTTAAGATTTTCCGGAATAGCCTGATTTTGGCTGGTCCGGCTTTGAGACCGATCTGACCCTGCTGATAAATAGCCGACCAAATCTTCACATTCCCCGGCTTTTTGAATATACGATTCAATGATAGTGCCAGTTGTCTCCTCGGTATTGAAACCGGCCGTGTAATTTTTGCAGACAACCGTAAACGGCACGCCTGAGACATCGGCAAAAAGTGCCTCACCGGCCCTTGTTAATAATTGCAGATTTTCTTTATTTTGGGTGACTTCATATTCACGGATTTGAAGAAAGTTATATTTACTTTTTAATTTCTCCAGAAAAATCTTTTCTTTAGCACAGTGAGGACACCCTTGGGCCGAGAAAAAATGGAGTACGACCGAATTTTCAGAGGCCGCTGTTTTTCGGGGTGAAAAAAATACCGGCAGAATGAAAAATAATATTAAGAACAGTTTTTTTAACACGATAATAATTTAAAAAAGGCTGGGCTGTTTATTGATTTTAACCGGTTTGACCAGCTCATCGCCGTCGTTTTCACCATAATTGACAGCTCGGGAGACGGGATAAGCTTCCATTTTATTTTCCGGAAAAGGTTTAAGCAGGCTAATTAATTTGTTCATTTCAGCCGGCTCCTTCAGCCATTTTTCTTCAAATTCCCTCTCCAGAATGACCGGCATGCGGTTATGGATAGGGGCAACCAGCGGATTAGGTTCGGTAGTAATGATAGTGTAACTGGAAATTTCTTTGCCTTCTGCATCTTGCCAGATATCATAAAGTCCGGCAAAGGTAAATAAATCATCTGATTTAAGTCTGATATAAAAAGGCAGCTTTTCTTTTCCGGTTTTCTGCCATTCGTAAAATCCGCTGGCCGGTACCAGACATCTTTGTTTGGTAAAAGGTTTACTAAATGACGCTTTCTCCATGATCGTTTCCGCCCGGGCATTTATCATTTTGTAGCCGATGGCCGGATCCTTCGCCCAGGAAGGAATCAAACCCCATTTCATAAGTGACAGCATCTTTCCGGTTATGACCGGCATCATATAGCCCGGTTTGACGTTATAATGAGGTTTCAGAACATCCAGGCGGTTGACAAGATTAAATCTTTCATGGAATTTATCTCCGGGTATGATGGTGTAAGTGCCGCACATAAACCAATGATACTCTTTTTAAATTATAATAATGAATATGGCGGATTTAACTGTTTTTAATTCACTCTCAGGAAAGAAAGAAGTTTTCTCCTCCCGGAAAAAAATTTCGGTTTATGTCTGCGGAGTGACTCCTTATGATACGACTCATCTCGGTCACGCTTTTACCTATGTTTCATTCGATATGATTATCAGGTATCTTAGCTATTTAAATTACGAAGTGAAATATATCCAAAATGTTACGGACATCGATGATGACATTCTAAAAAAAGCCAAAGAAACGGATAAAGATTGGCGTATTCTGGGGGAAGAAAACTTTGCCTGTTTTCTGGATGACCTGCAATGGCTGAATATCCGCCAGCCGGATTTTTTCCCCAGGGCTTCTGATCATATCCCGGAAATTATTAGTCTGACTGAATCGCTGTTAGCAAAAGGCTTTGCCTACGATAAAAACGGGACGGTATATTTTGATGTTTCCAAAGACCGTGAATACGGCAAATTGAGTAAAATTAATCCGGAAGAGATGTTGACGCTTCTTATGGAAAGAGGCGGTGACCCTTCCGATCCAAATAAAAAAAATCCCCTGGATTTTGTCCTCTGGCAAAAACAAAAAGAAGGGGAACCGGCCTGGGAATCTCCCTGGGGCAAGGGCCGGCCCGGCTGGCATATGGAATGTTCGGCCATGAGCATGAAATATTTAGGTATGCCGGTTGATATTCACGGCGGAGGTAGAGATTTAATTTATCCCCATCATGAATCAGAAATTGCCCAATCGGAAAAGGCAACCGCTAAAACTTTTGTCAATTTTTGGCTGCATACGGCCATGCTCTATTATCAGGGAGAGAAAATGAGCAAATCTCTGGGCAATATGGTTTTCATTTCAGATTTACGCAAAAGGCATGCCGCTAACCCTGTAAGGCTAATGCTTTTATCCCATCACTACCGTCAGGAATGGCAATATTCGGAAAATGAAATTACCCGGGCGGAAAAGCTGAATGATTTATTCAAAAAAGTCTGGCTGGTCCAATCCGGGATCGGAAAGGAAATAGAGATCTTATCTTTTCGGAATGATTTCTTTGCGGCCTTAAATAACGATTTCAATTCACAGCAAGCCCTGCAGGTTTTGGAACAACTGGCAAATATTTCCCTAAAAACATATAAAAATATAACCCCGGCCAAAGCCTTCCTCAATCTCGCTTTTAATATTCTGGGTCTGCGGGTTGAATATTGAGTTATAACACTTCTGGTACAATTGTCACGGCGATTTTTCTGCCTCTGCCGCGGGTATCGCATTCGATGAGGATTATACTTTGCCAAGTGCCCAGGATTAGCTGTCCATTTGATACGGGAATAGTCAGGTCAGGACCGAGTATCGTTGCCCTGATATGGGCTGCTCCGTTGTCATCATTCCAGGTTTTATGGTGCCGCCAGTTTTTTTTATAAGGTACAATTTCCTCCAGGACTTCCCGGATATCATCAAATATATTGGTATCGTTTTCGCAGGTGGTCAAAGAAGCGGTTGAACCGATGACAAAAAGATGGCAGAGGCCGTTTTTGATTTTTGATTTGGAAACGATGTCAGCCACGGATGAGGTAATTTCCACAATATCGGAATAGCCTTTTGTCGCAATCTCCAAAATCTGCATATACCTTATTATATATAAGACTCAAAGCAGCGCGGAAATATAGATTAATCCGCGTGTAAATGGTAAAATCCTTGCTGTACCTTAACAGGTTTTTATATTCCCCTGTAGCTCAACGGTAGAGCGGCTTCCTGTTAAGAAGAAGGTTGTAGGTTCGAATCCTACCGGGGGAGCACATTAGTACGGTACTCAGGCAAAAGGAGTACATCATACGGTTTTTTGAAGCTAAATTGTAATTTTCCATCCTCTAATAAAAGGTTCTCACCGACTCTCATTATCAATTCTCTTTTCTCTTCCGGTTTTCCGTTTTTTATCACATCACGGGCATAAAAAGCAGTATTCAAGAATTTTTCAGTAAGTTCTAACCAGCTGTAAGCGGAAGTTCTATTGTCAGTTCTCAAAGATTCAATCCTTGCCTGTTCTTTTAGCAACATTTCCTTCTGTAAAATAAATTCTTCTTTAGTCAATTCTTCATCTGCCCGCATCTCAATCAGTCTGTTTATTTTATCTTGTATGTTTCGCATTTGAGTATCCAAATGGGTTAATTGATTGAGATTATGTTCTGATTCATGTTTGTGTTTTTCCTTAAGAAGTTTAATACCTAACTGCCATACCTCTTCATCTATTGAAATTTGACTTATATTCTTAATGAACTGATTTTCCAGTTCATCCGTAGAAACCGGTTTTTGAAAACAGTTACCTTTTCTATGGGTACAGTGATGATATGTGTAATCAGCAGTCCGGTTTGTTCTTTTATAAAATTTTCTTTTTATAGTTGTGGTGACAGCACATCCGCAGTCAGCACATCTGACTAAACCGTTATAGATATGACCCCAGATATACTTTTTAGGTTTTGAACGGTCTCTCAGGGTATCTTGGACTTCATCAAAAAGCGATTTTGGGATGAGGGGCTCGTAATTCGTAGCCTTAAAAAGTTCGCCTTTATGATAAAAATAGCCGTAATATGTTGGTGTGGTAAGTATTTTATAAACATGACTTTTTCCGACTTTTTTTCCTCTCTTAGTCCTTAAACCCTTTTTATAAAGATAATCGCAGATATAGCCAAGTGAATAACAACGGGATTTGGCATATTGAAAAGATTCAATAATTAATTGAGCTTCAAACGGATGAGGCTTCATCTTTCTTTTTCCTCTTTCTCCAAATCCCTCATACCCAAGCGGTGCCGGTCGGGGATATTCGCCCCTTTCAGCTTTATGGTTTAATGCCCGTTTAACATTCTGGCTAAGATTTCTGGAGTACTGATTAGCCATTCCGAAATGAATCTGAAGCACCAAATGGTCGCTTTCCTGAGTATAAACATCGCCCGCTGCGGTTCTTATCTCTTTTATTTTTCCATCCTGTAGCATTTGAAGCAGAAGTCCGCCTTCTTCCGGATTTCTACACAGCCTGTCCGGTTTCCAAGTTAGAATGGCGTTTGCTTTGCCGGTTGTAATAAGTTCAATCATCAGGTCAAATTCTGGCCTGTTATGAGGCTTGAATGATGATTTTGCCTCCTCAAGTCTATAGGTGATATATAACCTTTCCTGCAAAGCGTACTGATTGCATTCGGCTTTCTGGTCGGCAATAGATAAAGCCTGTTTTTCTTTTGCTTCTGATGATTTCCTAGCGTATTGAATATATCCCAATATGTTCTCCATAATAATGCCCTCACTGGGTGTGTTCAGAACGGTGAAGTTCTGTCCGCAATGAGGGCACTAAAAAACTCCACCGAAATTTCTGAACACAATTTAATTTTAACATTTTGAAGTTAATTTGCAAGCGAAAATAAATAAAAATTAATAATCTTCATACTACGGAATCAATAAAAGACTATACTTTCAACACTACGGTATTTAACTCTAATAATTACTGAAACTCTTACAGGGATTTTAACTATGTTATATTACTGTAATACTATTAACGTTACAGTAGTATTTTAATGATTCGTATATTCAATTACTGCTTGAATGATTTTTTTCTGCAATTTATGCCATAGTTCCGTATCTAAAATATTAACTATCCAAAAGTATTTATTTGATTTACCTCTCATTTTTACGGAAGGGGGAGAAACAATCCATTGTGAAGTATAAGGTGACTGTTTTAGCTCTGTATACCTTGCTATATAACCTCTGTGCTCAATAGTATCGCAGACTATAACATTAGAAATTACTACCTGTTTAATCCGGTCGTATTTTTTTATCTTAATCCTAAAATCATCAATAGTCACATAAATCTAAAAAAATTATTATCTGATAAAAAGTAATCCTTTTAGTGTTTTTACAGCGTCAGTATATTCTTTAGCATTGACTGTTTCTTCTTTAGACCAGTAGTGTTTTTCAATTTCATTGCATTTTTCCTGATCGTTAAAAATGAAAAAACATTCCCTTCCGTCCCGCCGGATATCAGATAATTTAATCCCTTTAGCATAAAAAAGACTGGCTAGGTATAAATCTTTAGTTTCAAAAGTATTTTTCATACTTTGGACAAAAATAGCTTTGGTAAAAATAGAGAAGTATCATAGTCCATTATTATTTTCCTTAGCCTCGTTTTTGTCCACCTCTTTGAGGCTAAAATCGTAAGTTTTAAAGAACTTGCTGAACAGCTGAAATTTAGCTTCAGTCATAAAATCAAATTCTTCAGTGGAATTAGGGAAAAATAGACGATCACCCTTATAAAATTTATAAGGAAAAACTTCCAGTAAATCACTTTTGAATTTTTCTTGAAATTTTACAGCTGAATATAAATCTTGAGGAGATTTGATTTTATAAGGTCTGATCCTTCTAATGATATAGCCTAATTCAGGATTATTTTTTCCGGCAAGAATATACCAATTCCAATTCTCATCATATTCAATTGAACTTTCCCAACCCAGAGAATTAAACCGTAATTGGATTTTTTCATATGGAATCCTTTCTTTTCCGTGGAGTGATGTAGGATTAATTTTTTTATTTGGAATTCTGAATTGTATTTTCATATTTTTCTCTCCATTTCAATTTCAATAAACCACCCAATAATTCAGTAAGATTTATGGCTATTAATTCAACCTCTGAATCGCTTAAGGTTTTCTTATAGCGAGGTTCAAAGATTCTTTTAATTTCCCTTCTAAGTTCATCATTCAACCAATTCATTGGCCGATTTTCTGATAGATACTAGAGGGGCGTCAAAGTAATAAAAGTAAGAATTTAAGACAAGATACTTGCAAAATTATTTTGCTTTGGTGGGAATTTTTACCTTATTGGTGGGTTTTTGAAGCTATTATTGAAATAACAGATTTTTCTCAGGGGTAAGAATCTCAAGCGTAGTGTATCCATGAGTGGACTTAATCCTGAGAGAATTGTTTCCAACATATTTTTCAATTCTCTTTCTCGTATCTCGTCTTAAGGTCTTTAGGTTTTTAGTAGGTATTTTATCTTCTAACTTACTATTCTTAACAGGTTTTAAAGAAGAGAGAAGTTTAAGTAATTTCTTTTGTTTTTTTGGGAATTTCATTCCTAGTGATTCTGCTTTTTCTAGTAATCCAAAAATAATTTTTTTGGGAGAGGTTTTACTTTTTACAGTTTCAAGATTTTTGACTTTTTCTTTTAATTGTTGAAGTTCTATTAGGACATCCTCAATACTCTTTTCTTCTGCATTAACCCCATATTCTTTTAAATACCTTCTCTTTAAGACTTTCATTTTAATATCATTTTCCATATACATCTCAATGATTAAAAACAGCTAAATTATACTTTAGATTGATAAGAAAATCTATATTAAATACAACCTTTTAGGTTGGTATTTATGTGGAGGAGGTAAATATATAAATTTTTATTAGTTATTATAACTTTTGACTATCAATATCAGTTATTCCGGCTTCCAGTTTTTTTATCCTATTTTCCATATCAGTCATCTCATATGCCTCAAGCCAGCATTTAGTTAAAAAGCCCATTGAAGTTCCCACCTGAACTGGTATTTTTCCCGTCCATACGGAGTTAATAACCATACCTAAAAAAGACTTGATATCATTTGGTGTTCTTAACTCTATTTTCTTTCCATAAACTCCCTGTAACCGTCTATTCTCTCCGCCATTTTTACTAGCAAGAGTAGCCTTCTCCTTAAAATCTGGATTATGGCGAAAGCAGTAATCACTTCCCTGGGTGTGAAAAGCATTACAACTGGAATCATCTGATTTAATAAATTTGCAATTCATTTTATTAGTTACGTTTATCACGGCATCCTGGAATTTCATCAAGGTTAATTACTGGACAGTCTAATGTGACAAAATGCCTGCAATTTTTACCGTATTCTGGTCTCTGCCATAATTTACCATTCTCATCATATAATTTATTATCACTTAAATTTCGGTATGCCATACCCACACAAAATGTTTTGCTTGCCTTTATATTAAATTCTTCCTCAATTTTTTCTAGCCTGATTTTTAGATTTCTTACCATAACTTAGTTACGGGTATATAATACACGATTTAATGAAAATGAAATTTAAGATAAGGAATTAAGAGGAATAGACTACCTCTGCTTTATGGGAGTTAAAGGCATTTTGAAAACTAACCCTTCCATTCATGGTGTATGTTATGTCTTCTGATAGGAATTTATAAATCCGTTTAGGCAGTAAATTAGGTTCCAATTCTACATAATAAATAACATCAATATTTTCCAGTTTTATCTTCATACCTGGGGGGATATTTCCGGAATAAAACCTGTGTTTTACTTCTACCTTTTTATTTTCCGAAGTTAGAGCGTCAAAATAATAATTTCGGGGAGTAGTCAAAGTTAAGCCAAATAAAATACTGCAATAATACTCTGTAAGTTTTCCGGTATCAATAATATTTTTATAGCTCCATAAAACCTTCTTAAAATCCTCAAAATCTGGAATAAGTTTTTCTAGGTCGCTTTGGTTTTTCATAAAAAAAATTTAAGGGGAAGTAGTTAAGAAATTATGATTTTTTCTTAACAGGGCGAGGCGGCTCTTTTAATGCGCCATCCAAATACATCAATAGGAAACCATATAATGCGATTAAAAATAAAATCCATTTCGGTATATACATATTACGGACACAGGCAAGAGCAAGTTTTTTGTTCTGTTGGATAATTATTTCGGGTTACGGTGACTTGAATGGGAACAGTAGTTATATTGGGTGAATTTTCCGTATTGGTTTTATGGGATGGATAATCAGTATAGGTAGAAGCTGATACTGAATTAGATTGAGGGTTGGTATTCGGTTGTACTGGAGCAACCGGATTATTGGGAAAATCGCTAGGGGCAACAGGCGCTATTGGTTGATTATTTGAAATTTCGGTAATTTGGCTCTTTTCGGTATTAGTCATGGCATAACTGAAATAAGCGCCAATGATTAACATGACAGTCAAACTTGATAAAATCGGCAAAATAAATTTTTTCATATTAATCTAAATCTCTTGTTTAGACTATTATTAAGCTCCATATTTATATTTCGCAGTATTATAGGGCTTTCTGACAGGATAATCAAATATAAACAAGAGGCTAAATCTACTGTCTAACGCTATAGTGTTCCAAAACACTCTCTTATACGGTAAGAGGTATGAGATACAGGATTTGCGAGCAACTTGGCGCAAAAATAAAAAGAGTTAGAAAAAAGGCCAAAATATCACAGGAAAAGCTAGCAGAACAAGCTAAAATGCATGCATCAACTCTTGGCAGGATAGAGAGAGGCGAAAGTAATCCACCGGTTTATACAGTTTATAAGATTGTCAAAGCTCTAAAAGTTTCCTTGCCAGAAATATTTTCCTTTAGGTAAAAATAAGCGTAATTAAATTCAGCTCGGTTAACCGCTTTAACTCTATTGTCTAAAAGTCAGTTGTGTCACTTTAAACCTCAGGAATAGGCGTAATATTAATGATTTTGTTATACTTCCGGTGAAAATGAAAATAATTAATCCAACCTCAAAACATCATATGTATGCTGCATGGTTAAAAAGTGAACTTTTCCGCATGAAAACTGACTTAACACCTGAACAAATCAAACTTATTGAACAGCCAAATTTTGATAATCCAGATGAAAATGAACAAAGAAAACACCTATTATTTACAGTTTATGGCAGGAGCGCCATTCTAGATAAAATTCCAACCGAATTAGATTGGTTTGAAGCTGAAATTGAAAATAAGGATTCAAGTGGAATTTTCATTCTTCCTGTTTTTGATTGGTTTATGGATACTGGGGGTAATTTTCAGTTAACAAATGTACAACGACATTTATCACCGAATAGAGGGTACTGTCTAAAAAGTATTGACTCACCAACTGAAGTGCATCACTTTAATAAAATTGATGAAATATCAAAGAATCCAAATCTTATCTCTGATGATATGGTCATTATTTCTTCAAGCCAAAATAAATCTCCTTTCACTATTATTGACGGAACTCACAGAGCCTCATTTTTGATAAAAAATGACAAATTAGTTGGCGTAAAAGTTTTTCTTGGTATTGGCAATATGCAAGACTGTTTTTGGTCAGTTGAAAGACGGGATTTCGTTCAACATTTATCAGGGTTACAACAATTAGTTAAAGCTGGAGCAATTTGGTAGTCAATTTAATAAATTTGATAAGAAAATGTAAAACTTACTAATAAAAATTTAGTATTTGTCGTTTGTTATGTTTTGGGAAACTATTACTGCTGCAACTTTAAAGTTTTTGACATTGTACGCTTCTCTTGCAGCTTGAGTGGCGTTGCCTTTGTAAAGCAGATATTGCTTGATAAATAGTTTTTGCTTCAAAGATAGCTGTTTCATTTACCAGTTTTTTATCACCAGTAATCATCTTTCAATCAGATAGAAAAATATATTACGAATTTTAAGGACCTGTTATTGAATAAGGACAATTGGAACCCCCAATTGGTGGGTGGGGGGTATTATTAATAACAGATTACTACCATTCAATACGCTTATATTATTCCAAATTGGCATATTACATTGTGGAATATAAAATTATAAATAGGTAGCTAATCATGACGAAAACGATTTATTCCAAAGAACATAAATATATCACAGAGAAATTGCGTCAAGCGAGAAAAGAAGCTGGTTTAGACCAGATACAAGTCGCTACGAGATTGAATAGAACCCAATCATATGTATCAAAAATAGAATCAGGACAAAGGCGTGTTGATGTCATTCAACTGAAAAAATTTGCAGAAATATACAAAAGAAAAATTGACTTTTTTATCAAAAAATGAATTTAGATTTGTCCAAATTAACCAAAGACGAAATTCCCGAATGGATTACATCGTATTTGAATGTACACGATGGTAAAAGAGCACATTCTGCTTTTCAATTCACAATAAACGGAGTAACTTATCCTTTTGTAAGGAATTTCAATTTTGCAGCACTCCCTGACCCACCATTGCAAAGAAGGTATTCCATGATGGCAGCGCTTTTCTTAACGAGACCAGGAGATTTAATGTTTTTCTTCCAATCGGACCCCCAATGGAGTGGTGAAGATATCACTTCAAGAAGAGGGCTGCGTGGGATTTATTATGTTTCTTCTGCTCCTTTTCGTGGGACCGACGATATAAAAGATGAAAAAACGGGTTATACAATGCTCGGTCATTGTCCAAATTGTGGCAGTTTTCGTTCTACTTTAAGCATGAAATGTCCACATTGTGACAAACTTTATCCGGTAATGAACATTCCTTCAAGACCAGACCCGTATCATTTTTTGCTTTTAAGTTTACGGATTGAAATTGCACCGCTAATCGTATTTGAAAGAGCCATTAGTGACGAAAGATGTTACGCAGATATGTCTGATACTGGAATGATTTGGATAGGTCGCCACGATAATCAAATGGGTGCAGGCAAAGGCTCCTCTGTTAGACAGTTGCTTCCGGAAGAAGCTGTAAAAATTACAAGAATGATGATAACAGAACCTGGTCAAATAATTTCTTTCCCTCCCAAAAAACAATATGTTAATGAAAAAAAGGAAATCTTGAATAATGATGGAACGAAAGTGACGAATTTAGAGTTAAGGGTGATTAATAGGGAAATAAAAATAGTTTCGCAAGAACACATGCTTAATTTTGACATAGCAAAATCAATAGACAACAGCGATTCATCCTTTGTTAAAGCGTTGGGAAATGATTTTTCTGTTAGTGAAATTGAGTATGTGTCTTCAGAATTCCCTTGGGGGTACACAGCAGGAGAATCAGATTTTGTAGTGGGTTTAAAAAACGAAAAAGCAAGATACAAACTATTCATCATGGAGTTTAAAAGGGACAAAATTGACGATGACGCAATGATACAAGTGTCCTTATACACAAGATGGGTTGTACAAGTTATGAGTCAGTTTTCTATCCCCAAGGTTGAAAGTATTATTGTCTACCCAGTTGTTGTCGGAAGAAGATTGATAGCCGGTACATTACGACCTGCCCCATTTTCTTTCAGGGCTTCATATAATTCAGGCGTTTCCGTTGTTGTTGATGTTAAAAGTCCTTCATTTATCCAGTATGTTCCTGAGGGTGAATTTACAAAAAATGGCATTATTTACGCCTCTTCTCTGATATATAAAAATGAGAGCGAAAATATTCTTTTGGTAAAATGGATTCCAGAAGTAGGTATCGTTACCTCCCAGGTTGAACGAAATTGGACAAAGAATGCCTCTTGGAAACCCATAACAGAACGAGTTAACGAATAATCCATTTCGGAATATATTTTCTAAGGTATATCTGCTAAAATGTTCTCAAGTTTTATTTATGGATAAAAGACAGATTAGACTATTTATTTCGGAGAATTACGGAACTGAGGTTGAAGAAAGTGTTTATTATTGGAAAGGTATTCCGATAATTAGAAAAAGACCATTGATGAAGAATGCTAAACCTAAGGTGGTGGAGCTTTTCAGCGGATGTGGTGGAACCTCAACAGGATTTGAAATGGCAGGTTTTGAAGTGATTTTAGGAGCTGATATTCATAAACCTTCTATAGATACCTTCCATTACAATCACAAAAGCTCAACCACTATCCTTGGCGATTTAACAAATATTACTGAGAAAGACCTGTTGAAAGCTCTACCAGTAAAAATGATTGATGTTATGATTGCCGGTGTCCCTTGTCAGGGATTTTCTTTAAACAATCGCAAACGACACGCAAAAGACAGAAGAAATTTTTTATTTAAAGAATATTTAAGATTTGTTAACTTTTTTCAGCCACCTATTGCCATATTAGAAAACGTATCCGGTATGAGAAGTACTGCAGATGGAGCATTTGTTGAAGATATTGAAAATGAATTCCGGAAGGCAGGATACGAAACTATTGAACATAGAATGCTAAATTCTGCAGACTATGGCGTTCCACAAATAAGAATGCGTTTGGTATTCATAGCAACTAAAAAAGGAATAAAATTTGAGTGGCCGAATAAGATTTATAGTGAAAAAGGTAAAAAACATTATTTGACTGTAAGAGATGCTATTTCCGATTTACCCACCTTACACTCTGGAGAAAGCTCGTCAGAATATGATAAACTTCCTCAAAATAAATATCAAAAGCTGATGAGAAACATGACCAATAAATTAGAAAATCATAAGGCTCCATCTCATCCCGAATCCACAATAAAAAAAATCGGTTCAACCAAGCAGGGAGAACCCATGTATCCAAAATTTAAACAGCGTATCCGTTTAAGCTGGAGTAAACCAAGTCCTACTCAGGTGTCAGGGGGAATTAGACCTCAATTTCAATTTGGACATCCTAATCAAGCAAGAGGTTTAACAGTAAGAGAAAGATGTAGAATACAGAGTTTCCCTGACGATTTTGTAGTTTTTGGTGGCACAGTTCAAGGTAGAGTTCAAACTGGTAACGCTGTACCTCCTTTGCTGGCAAAAGCCATAGCGGAAGAAGTCAAAAAGGCTTTTAAAAAAAGCAAATACAATGGATAAGATATTTGGAAGAAAAATATCTAAGGATAGAAGAAGCTTTATTATGTCTAGGATTCGCGGAATAAATACTAATTTGGAAAAAAAGATTACACATGAACTTGATAAGAAGAAAGTTAAGTACACTTTCCAACCTAAAATGATGGGTAAACCAGATGTGGTTTTGAAAAATATACACAAGATAGTTTTTATTGATTCTTGTTTTTGGCATGGATGTCCACAACATGGCAAAATTCCAAAAGTAAGAAGAAAATTTTGGAAAGAAAAAATTGAAAGAAATATAGAAAGAGACAGGCAGATAACTTCATACTATGAAGGGTCAAAATGGAATGTAATTAGAATATGGGAGCATGAGATAAAAAAAGATTTTGAAGAAATAATTAATAAAGTCTTACATTAAAATATTTTTTAATTAGGCAAGTGTAGGTACAAGAATAGGATAAAGTAATAAGTTCAATTTTAAAGCGGTTGTTTATAGTATAGAGTATAATAAGGACTATTCTGTGGAAAGAAAAGTTTCAACTTCGTTCAGTAGTGTTGTGCTGTTATTTTTACCGACTATTTTTCTTAGGGATAAAATTATATTCAAAGACTGGTCTTAGTAGTTTGGCCATTCTTTAAAATACTTATCTTCATCAAAGGTTCCGTCCTCCAATTGTTTCATTTCCTTATCTGTCAGACCGAAAGTTTGTTTCATATACTCGTCCAATTTGTCCGGATATACTCCCAATCCCGGCCACCTGGGATAATTTCCGTATTTGTTCTTTTTCTTTAAATATTCCATACTCCTCCTTTTTAAATGTTATTAATTGAAAATTTTGACATCAATAGCGTAGTGTTTCTCCATGAGTATTAATATTTTGTTCTTTATGAGATGCTTATATGCATCCGGAAAAGACATATTTTTATCCTTCATTGTTATGGCTATTCCCCGGCATACCGCCGTTCCGGTAGTATAGCCGTCTTTCTCAACGGCCTCTTTCCATGCGTCAAACGATTCATATTTATCAATATTATTCATATGAGGAGTGGTAATAATCCCATGAATCTTGGTCAGCTCTTTTTCATCACACCCCAAAATCGTCAGATGGATAAAAAACATATTCTACTGACAGCCGTAAACCTCCCCGACACTTTTATCAGAATAGAACTTTTCCCCTTGCCATACCGTTTTCTCCGGATAGTATGAGAGAATCACCTTAGCGCTCGCATCAAATTCGTTAAAATATGTAATTGTCTGTTTTCCATCACGCTCCTCAAATGTTTCTATGTGAGGAATATAAATTGCATAATACCGGTAATCGGACTTAGATTGGAACATGATGTTGTAGGAAAAATTGGATAGCTTCGGTAATCCCGGTACCTCCAGCCTATGCGGGACAAAACCGAAAAACATACCGTCTTGAATACCCATAAAAAATCCCTTCTCTCTAATTGGGGAAAAGGGCCATAAAAAAACGACCGACTTATCTTCCCCTTACGGGCTGAATGTGGCACCTTCTTGCAGTTGTCAACCTGTAAGGGTTGCCGGACGGGTCATTGTGTCAGTTCACTCTCCGTCTCTCTTGATAATTGAATTATAAAACTTTTGGTCTAACCGTACAACTGATAAATAATTGATGTGCAATTTATATATAAAGTACATATGATTATCATGATATTTCAGGTATTTAGACTAAATTACTTCGTGATAAGAGCAAGGTTTATTGAAAGACTAAAAGGATTGTCAATTTTATTGGTTAATATACTTTTAAAATAGGTTCCAACATAGTCCACTAGACGGAGCCAATCAAAATGATCGGCATATTTTATGACCGTATCGAATGGTTTTACAACGTCATACCGGACTGTTTTGCCATCTACCCTGATGTTCTGAAGTACAAGCTTGATTAATTGTCTTCTTTCTTCGATTTCAGAACCGACAAATAGATCATAGGCTCGATTAGCCAGTTCCAACAGGTATTTTGCCGTAATGTAATAATTATCTTCAGCTTCTTGAAGCATGCCTAACCGTGTGTCAATTTCAGCTAGCTTATTTCTGAATGCCTGCACATATCTGTCATATTCTTCTTCAGTAATTCACCCATATAAAAGGTTTTCCAATAATCTGGTGTTTCCTCATCTTTTTTCTTACCCTTTAGTTTAGCTGTATCTATTCTCTTAAAGTAATCTGGCGGTATCTCTTGCCAATCTTTACCCAATAAATCCTTAAACTTCTTTTCTATTTCCTCTTTAGCAATAGTAGGCTCTTTCATTCTTTCCCCTGTTTTATCGTAAATATCATCACTCCAATCAACATCAAGCATAAGTCTTGCGTATTTAAGGTCGCCTAATGCTTCTACATACCTTTTCCAATCCCTTGCAATCTCCAACACTTTTTCTGGTGTATGTATAAACCTCTGTTTTAGGCGGAAGTAATTAACCTCCATAACATCAGAGGCGTTTTGGTAATCCAAAAAGTGCGGGGAGTCAAAGTGTTCAAGCCCAAATATACGACTTTTAAGAAATACTACATTTCCCTCTATTCCTTCTATGCTGTCTGGCTGTTGCGATACACCGTTTTTCCTTGAATTGGTGTAAATCCAATAAAGAATAATTATCCCAATTATTAATACCCACTCTGGAATATACATAGTAAAAAACTTAGTCCCTAAAATAAAACTTTAATAAATGAATAACAAAGATTAATGTTACCGTTACAAAAATTGACTTAACTTTGTCTTTCAATAAATCTATCTATGTCTGATTTTTTAATTCGGTATTGTTTTCCTGCCTTATAAGCTACCAGCTTGCCGGATTGTATCCAACGGTAAACCGTTAGATAAACTACTTTTAATATCTTTGCTACTTCTTCTATTGTGTAGTATTGCTCGTCCAACATACTTATTGTTAAAATTTCTTGGTAAATATTCCCAATTTACACTCAAGTTCCCAGGAAGGAACACTTCCATATTCTTTTTGGCAATCAACACCCTCATATTCTTTCGTTGTATACCTTACTACACACTTATCGTTAATCTCATCGTAAAAATGACCCTCTACATTGTTAAACTGTTTTCTCTCTTTTTCATATATTGTATAGCACTCATTAGACCTTTTAGATAAATATTCTTTCTTTTCTTGCTCCTGCTTTTGAATTAAGGCCTTACTTTCTTGTTCTTGTCTTTGTTTAAGCGCCTCTTTTTTATAGCTGTAATCTAGATAACCATAGCCAACGAGGGAAGCACCTAGAATTAGACTAATGATTATTGCAACGATATATTTAGTTTCAATTTTTTTCATCTCCCTATTACTAATAAAGTTTATATTTATCATTATTTAACATTTGAGGCTGGAAATCAAGTAGTTTAACGGGTTTGAACTGGTTTATGTGATCACGGATTATCTTAAAAGGGCTCATGACAGAAGGAAGATTAACTTTTTTCGCGTCCGAAACTAACCTGTACCAGCTTCTTTTACTATAGCTGTTAAACATTGTTCTTAGTGCCCGAAATGGAACTGAATCTAAGATTTGTTTTAGACCGATTAACTGGAGAGCTTTTTTTATTCCAAGATTGGGATTTCTGACTATCAGATCAGATAACATTGCTTCAATATTTGGAGGGTGATAATCGATAATTGGATACCGTCGCGCTGCCATTTCATCAATATATTTAAGTAGAATTTTCCGTGAAATTTCCGGATTGAATAGGTTTTTATAAATTAAATCGACCGGAAAATTAATTTTCTTTAGATCCTGTCGTATTTTTTGTCGCTTATTCAACCTGGCTTCCAGCCGAATTATCTCGAATGGACTTGTTTTCCTGACTGTCTTATTGAGATTCAGTTGTAATTGATAATCCTTTTCAATCGTTCTTTTCTCACTGATCTTGGCTATTTCCAAGTCTTTTAATTTGTCATAAAAGACGATTTCATATGAATTGCAGTGCCATCTATAACTGTGTCCTTCATTCCGGTAATCAGCCTGATTAACATCAAGGGGCAATTTGAAATTGCACTCCTTGAGTTTCCTTAATAAATAACTGGTGGTAGTACCATCAGTTAATACTATGTTCTTTGAATAATGGATGGCTGATATTGGTGCGTGATATATTGAATATTCAGATACAGCCACACTCATATTTGCCAGTCCTGTCCTTAATAATTCAACAGACCGGGTCAGATCAGAAAATGTAACCTCATCAAAGTTATTGCCGAATAATAATTTTGGTATTGATAATTCTATTCTTAAGGATGTCTCTCGTTTTTTAAGGTTAAAGTCGTAGCGATTTATTAAAGTTAAACGCGGTTTATATATACCTTTCCGAAATTCTTCTTTTGTCGGATTTTGATAGGCTGTAAAGTAACCTCGTGCCCCTAATGGTTTAGAGCCGTTCAGTATGAATCTGGCAGACGGTTCAAATCTATCCGGGTCAATAATACGAAAATTCCAGCTACGAAGGGTCATAACAACTGTATCGATCATGAGTCATTACTTCTTCAAATTTTTTAATAATCACGTTTTCAATTTCCTGAGCGCATTTTTTATTAATTGGATGATATATGCTGAAATTTTTTGTTCCGGATTTGTGTGTGGGATAAAGCAGACGGAAACCTCCAGTTGGTCTGGTTACAACTGCGATTGATCCGAGAAATAAATCTTTATTCAGAACAAATGAGGCAAAAGCGATAATACCGGCTTTTGGTTTAACTGGAATAATCTGTATTTCTGATATATATGAAATCATATTTAACTGCTTCAGGTTGATCCTGCATTTTTTATTAGTTATTACTTATCATCTTTATCGCTATCTTTTTTTCTTTAGCCGTGTTAAATACTGCAAAATCTCTGTAAATTAAACGCTAACCTCACGTCCCGTTCTTACATTTTCATTAGGATTTCCGCCTTTTGTTTCTGGTCTTACTCGATTAATCTTTTCAAGCATGGAAGCGGTATAAAAAGTATAGGGATATTTCAGTTTTCCTTGTGTATACAATCGGTTAATTTTCCGCTGTACATTTTGCCATTTTTCATAAGGATACTTTCTGCATAGTGGTTCACCTGGATACCAGATTACATTTTCTTTCCATCCCGGAGTATCATCACCTGCACATATTGGACCCGGACAATGTAAGTTATCATGATTCATAATTCAGAATCTCAAATTGTTTAAGTAACCTTTCTCTCTCCTTTAATTCGTTGGTCAATTTTTATAAGGATAGAGAACAACTTAACTAGTTTATTTTTGTATTCCGATATTTCAGCATCAGTCAATTGTTTTCCGGAAACTTGTTCAAAGAATTTTTTAGTAGGATCTATTCCTGCTGTCATAGCAGAAACATTTAATCAGAAGGTGATTTTTATCTCATCACTGTCAGTTAGGGAATTCTTGTTAGACAGAACAAATATTTAGGTAACTATTTGTCTTTATGAGGATCATTAGCTATTGAGTTGAGTCTTTTTTTTGCTCTACCATAGGCTCTTTTAACAGAAATTTTATTTAGTTTACCGTCAAAATCATCAATTACAAATTCCTTAATTATTGTTTTGATAATTTCATCCCATTCCATATTTTCCTTATCTTTTAATTCAACTATTCTTAAATCACGTTTGGAAATATAATATTTTGATTTCGGCGGTAAATATTTGATTAATCTAAATATATTTCTCCAGTTGTTATCAATATAAGTCTTGAGTTCGTTTAGTGTTATTTCATGACTAATATGAATAAACACACCATTATAGTCTTTTCCAGAAATAGTTTCTTCCTCAGGATAAGCTCCATAAGAAATAGGTATATCATGCGGGAAGACAAAACCGCCGATAATTAAATTATCTAATTGATCTGTAATAAAAGTATCTAAAGTAATATTTTTCTTAATTCTATTTACTTCCTTTTCAACTTTTATGAAAAAATCTTTGTATTTACTCTTATCTTGTTCGGAATATACTCTTAACGATTCCAAATAATAATTGTAATAATAGTCATCCCACGAAATACCTTTTTCAGGTAATCCGGCATTTTTTCTTGCTAAAAGTATCTCTTTCTCAAATTCAGAATTATGTTCTAAAGCTTTGAATATACGAAAATAGTCTTTGCCCGGACTGAGGTAACCTTTATCTTTATAATTTTTTATTTCACTCCATTCGCTTACAGCGCCAACTGGAGGATCATTTCCTATTAAAAACAAGATTTTCATTACATTTTCAAAACAATTACTGCTTTTAAGGAGTATTTTACCAAGAGGCGGTACAATATATCAATCAATTTGGATGATAACAACGGGCTAGGATGATTATAGGCGGCTAAAATGGTGATTTAATCGAGGTTGTAAAGCTCTTTTCTCAATTTAAGATATTCAGCTCTTGATATTTCATGCCCATCAATGACTGCTTTACCAAGCGGATATGGCTGTCCGTTTCCAGAATAACCGGCGACTTCATCACCTTCCAATTCAATTATTATGGGAATATCATCAACATTGTAGTACTTAGGATAAGTAGGATTCTTTTTCATAGCGATTAAAATTAATAGTTATTCGAAAAATTCTGCCAACTCGTCAATTTATCATTATTGAAATAAACGTATGAGGCACCAGAAAGAGGATCACCATATATCCATTGTTCTTGAGTTAGTCCATTTACTACAGTAGTATTCCTTGCACTTGTATAAGGACCGATTGTTGACATAACCCATAATTTCGGTTCACCAATCCAAAGAGTTCCGTCAATAACATATTCACAATGAACTTCGTCAAATTGATACATACAAGTTTCCATGATCTTTTTCGCGTCTTCCAAATTTTCTACTGGATTCGGAAAATGGATAGTATTCTGATTATTTAGACTGTCATAATATGCTTTTTGAGAATTAAAATACCTTTCATAATTTTTTTCTACCCATTTTTTTCTATTATTCTGCAAATTGCCGCCATAAATTCCCATTATCACAAATCCAATAAATCCTATGCCAATAATTGAAAACACAGCCTTAAATAGTTTTTTCATATTGTATCGTCCTAACAGTCTTAATTATAACATTAATCCTATGAGTACGCTATATAAAATCCTATGACTACTCTGGAAAATATGAATTGTGACTGCTTTAAGTTTCCGAATACCGTTAGATGACGGACAAAACAGGAAACTCCGAAAGGAGTTTACTAAGAGGCTGAGTGAAAGACTAAGAGAGATCCGCAAGGCAAAGAAGCTAACCCAACAGGAGCTTGCTGAGAAAGCAGGACTGCATTTAACCTACGTGGGGCATCTTGAACTCGGTAAATACCATCCAACTGTTTTTGTAATGTGGAAAATCTCAAGAGCCCTCGGAGTTTCTCTTGATAATCTGATCGATTTCTAGTCAGAAGATTTTGTCTTTAATTATCCTTAGTTTTCTCCACAAGCTTGACAGCCTTATTTAATTGTCATACGCCGAAAAGTATTATTAATCTACTCGTTTGAAGTAAATTAGTGTAGTTATTGCCATACCACATGAATAAATTCTGAAATATCTTGAATTGTGCAAAGAGAGAACAATCTCTCTCTAGGTCCATCTAATCCCGGGAAACGATTATATTCCCATCTTCCTCGCTCATCTGTAAGATTGATGATGTCCCTCCTTAACTTGTCTACAGGTGGGCTGACTCTATACGGATCAACACCTTCAGGCATGTCTGAAAAATATGTTTGTCTATATTTTTCCTCAAACTCAACTATTTTCCCCTTTAGCAAATTGACTAGTGAAACTTTACCTTTTTTGTGCGCTAATATACCGACATAACAGGCGAGTTCCATTATCCAGGGTTCTATATACAGACCACCATCAGTTTTCTCTCTGTCTAGCATTTTAAGAGCTGTTCGACTCAGTATACTAATTGCACCTTCCGCGGTTTCCTCGAGGTTACTAACAACTGCTGTAACTCCAATACTAACAACTGCTTCCATAAGGGACTCAAAGGATTGATCCTTCTTAACTTTTCTATTATCTGATGGAATAAACCACGTTGGTAAGTTCAAATATCGTTGAACCTCACCTAATATCTGGTGTTGACTATCAGCCCATCTTTGATCACTAGATAGCTGAACTAGTAGCACTCCTATACTCTCTATCAACTCTCCAAAAGTTAGAATAAGGAAATGGTTTGGATTTTCAAACTTATCTCCAAGATGTCTTAAACTTTGACCTAACTCTTCTACTAATCTCAGAGTTATATTTCTCCATTTTCTTTTTTCTGCAGAATTCCTAACTGTTACAGCTTTATTGGCTGCCTTGAAAATCTGGGAAGCAAGCACCTTGTAGGGAGAAGCCACATCTCGCTGTGCGGTTAGATTGTCTCTTAGGCCTCCTCTCGCAGTATACGCATATCCATATTCTGTGAGAGTTTGTATATTCTCCATTATTAGAGACAAGAAGTGGTCAATAAAACCACTTTCAGAATCTACTAATTTTTCCAGGGAGTAAGAATAGACATTAAATGCTTCTGATATAACCGGTCCTTGATTTTTTATCATCCCCTGAAAACCTAGTTCCTTTACGCGCCCGACAGCGGAAGAAAATATATGTAAGTTCAGTTTATCTAGGGATATTCCGACAACCACTTTATAAAAACGCAGACCCTGGAACATTCCCTCAAGTGAGTCTTGTTTAATTACCCTGTCCATAAGCTGATCAAAATAGCCGGTAATTTGTTCAAGTATAGGATTATCATTTCTCCTCCAGTTTACATACTTAATATCGGCAGAGAACGCTACCCAGTCAGAAAAAACGTCCACTACTTTCGTAATTCCGGAAGTATCTTCTACTTTTATGTAATTTTCACCTAAACTTATCATCCGTTCCAAGATTGGTTGCATCACATATTTTGAGTCACTAGTTACTGCAAGGAGAGCCAACGGCTCGGGGAAAGATAACGATGAATCCTTTCTTATTTGTAAATACTGAAGGATAATATCTTTAATGTGAACTAGAACTTCAAGAGCAGCACTCTTTTCCTGTTTATCAACTAAAGAGTCGTGGTAATCAAACAGATAGGCTACATGACGGGTACCTGGTAAACTAGACAGTAATTCTCTTTCGAAATCCGAAAGAGAACCGTTATTAAAATTAAAATACTGTCACTATGCCGGGAAAATATTATCCGAAGGAATTAAAAG
>Ga0209343_10001385_pt1 | contig 32704 bp, 19 predicted proteins | sample RifCSPlowO2_02_FD_184026 | JGI IMG/M metagenome (GOLD analysis project Ga0209343, IMG submission 184026) | Groundwater microbial communities from Rifle, Colorado - Rifle CSP2_plank lowO2_0.2 (SPAdes) (version 2) | ecosystem: Environmental > Aquatic > Deep subsurface > Groundwater | place... | reverse complement strand
GCCCACGGTTTGAGCCGGGCGGTTGCCGATTCCATTGACCTGATGGATGCCGCCGGCAGGCAGTTGATCCTGGTCGAGACCGTGGGCGTGGGACAGGATGAAGTGGATATTATGCAAACCGCGCACACCGTGATTGTCGTCAACGTCCCTGGCCTCGGCGACGAAATTCAGACACTCAAAGCGGGCGTTCTTGAGATTGCGGACATTCATGTGGTCAATAAAGCCGATCGCGAAGGAGCCGAGCAGGTCAGAGCGGAGCTTCGCGCAATGCTTTCCCTCAGCGCGACTGACGGGCAGCTCTGGCAGCCCCCGGTTCTCCCCAGTATTGCCTCTCGGGAGGAAGGCATTGGTCCTTTGCTGGACGCTGTAGCCGATCACTTTACGGTTCTGGAGAGTTCCGGGGAAATGAAGCAACGGCGACGGCGCATGGTCCGGGCACGCCTAATTAGGATCGTTTATGATTTCGTGAATGAAGCTGCCGCGAAGCAGGAGTGCGACTCGGATGATCTGCTAGAGCTTGTAATTCGGCGGGAGCTAGCGCCGCACGCGGGCGGCCGCGCCCTGCTGGCGCGATTAGCGAGCCACCCAGGGAGGCAAGCACACAATGTTTGATCCGGAAGCGATCCGGCGCATCGCAGCACGACGGCGGGATTGGGAGGCCAGGGAGCTGCAAGAATTCATGCAACGCCAGCCCGAGGCACGAGAGGAGTATCGCACGGCATCGGGCCTGCCCCTCCAGCGCGTTTATACGCCGGAGGATATCGCCGCTACCCCCTTCGAGGAGATCGGACTGCCGGGGCTTTATCCTTTCCTCCGCGGCCCCTATCCGACCATGTATCGCGGGCGTACTTGGACCATGCGTCAGATCGCGGGTTATGGCACGGGGGAGGATACCAACCAAAGATTTCGCTACTTGCTGGCCCAAGGGCAAACTGGCCTATCCGTGGACTTCGACATGCCGACACTGATGGGCTACGACTCCGATGATCCACGCGCGCACGGGGAAGTCGGTCGGGAAGGAGTCGCGATTGACACCCTGGACGATATGGAGGCCCTGTTCCAGGATATTGACCTCGAGAAGATCTCCGTATCTATGACCATCAACCCAACGGCATGGATCCTCTTGGCCATGTACGTAGCATTGGCGGAATCCCGAAGCTATGATTGGAAGAAACTTTCCGGCACAGTTCAGACCGACATCCTGAAGGAGTACATCGCCCAAAAGGAATGGATTTTCCCCATCCGACCCTCCATGCGGATTGCCCGCGATCTCATCGTGTTCTGCGCGAATCACCTGCCGCGCTACAACCCGATCAACATCAGCGGCTACCACATTTCCGAAGCCGGAGCGACGTCGGTGCAGGAAGTAGCCTTTACCATGGCTAACGCCATCGCGTACATTGAGGAGGTTTTGAAAACGGGACTTCCAGTCGATTGCTTCGCTCACCGGCTTGCTTTCTATTTCGTTTCGCAGTCGGATTTCTTCGAGGAGATCGCGAAGTTCCGAGCCGCCCGCAGGATCTGGGCGCATTTGATGAAGGAAAGGTTCGGGGCGACAAATCCAGAATCCATGCGCTTGCGCTTCCACTGCCAGACTGCGGCATTCAGTTTGACCAAGCCGCAGCCGCTGAACAATATCATCCGTACCGCTCTCCAGGCGTTATCGGCCGTTCTGGGCGGTGCACAATCCCTCCATACGAATGGCCTCGATGAAGCTTACGCTATCCCGAGCGAACAAGCGATGAAAGTTGCGCTTCGAACGCAACAGATCATCGCCGAGGAAACCGCGGTGGCTTCCGTAGCCGACCCGCTCGGGGGCTCCTACTACGTTGAGACGCTAACGAATCAGCTCCAAGCGGCCGTCCATGAAATCCTCGCGAAAGTGGATGCCATGGGCGGCGCCATCAAGGCTATCGAGGAAGGTTACTTCCAGCGGGAGATCGCGGATTCCGCTTATAAGACGGCACGCCGGAGAGCCTCTGGCGAGCAGGTTGTGATCGGGCTGAATAAGTTTGTCGAGGAGTCGGAGCCAACGCCGATCGAAATTCACCGCGTTGATCCTGATGTCGAGGCTCGTCAAATTGCCCGTCTTCGCGCCACGCGGGAGCGGCGCGACGACAAGAGAGTGAATGAATTGCTGGAACGGCTGGAGCAGGATGCTCTGGATCCGTCCGTTAACCTGTTGCCTGTGACCCTGGAGCTCGTTAAGGCCCGCGCATCCATGGGAGAGATCGTCAAGCGGCTTCGAGCAGTGTTCGGCTCCTATGTCGAGGCACCGGTGTTCTGATTCCAAGGCTGCCCAAGTGTTTCCAGCAGAGGAGGTCCCTGATGGCGGAGGTTGCTTCCGTAAGACCGGCCGGGCGGGCCTCCGCGCCGGCAACCGCACCGAAGGAATTCCCCTGGGCGGGTCTTACTGTTCTCGCTGCAATTCTTATTGCCCTCCTCGTATACCGCATGCCTATAACTGGGGAGCCCTGGGCGCAGGGTTATGATCCCACCGGTCGGTGGTGGCTCTCCACAATCCTCGCCGCGATGCCGGTGTTTGTTCTGCTGGGCAGCTTGGCGATTTTCCGTATCAAGGCACATTACGCGGCGATACTGGGCCTGGCGACCGCGCTGGTCGTGGCAGTTGGAGTCTTCCATATGCCAGGCAAAACGGCGGGTATGACTGCCATCTACGGCGCCGGATTTGGCCTGTTCCCCAGCGGCTGGATCATTTTGAACGTCATCTTCCTGTACCGGTTGACGTCGGAAGCCGGTCAGTTTCGGACACTCCAGGAAAGCCTGACTGGAATTACGCAGGATCGCCGCTTGCAGCTCGTCCTGATTGCGTTTGTCTTTGGCGCGTTTTTTGAGGGCGCCGCCGGTTTCGGTACTCCGGTGGCGGTGACGGCCGCTATCCTCATCGGACTCGGCTTCCCTCCCCTGCAGGCTTCCGGGCTCTCGCTTATCGCGAACACGGCGCCGGTCGCCTTCGGGGCGTTGGGTCTCCCGCTCATCGCCTTGGAGGGGGTAACCGGCTTAGACATTAAGATCCTGAGCGCAACCGTGGGACGAATCCTTGCTCCGTTCTGCCTGTTGGTGCCCTTCTGGTTGGTATGGGCATTCGCCGGTTGGCGCAGGATGCTGGAAGTTTGGCCGGCAATCCTGGTAGCCGGTGGCTCCTACGCCATGACGGTGCTGGTGATTTCCAACCTACATGGACCATGGTTGGTGGACATCATTGCCGCGCCGGTCACAATGGCACTCTTGGTTATATTCTTGTCGAAGTGGCATCCCAAGCGAGTTATGGGTTTGCCAGGAGAAGATGTCCGCGACCCGCGCGGGGCGCACGGACACGATGCGCCAACCATTCTGAAGGCATGGCTGCCGTGGGCCATCCTCAGTGTGATCGTGTTTCTGTGGGGCCTGCCGACTGTCAAGAGCTATCTGGATGGGATCGTAACGCACCGATTTCCCGTTCCAGCCCTGCATCAGGTGGTTCAGCGTGTCCCGCCTGTGGTCCCGCAGCCGACCGCCGAAGCCGCCGTTTACATGGGCAATTGGCTTTCCGCGACGGGGACGGGCATCCTCTTGGCGGCGATCATTTCCGGTTTCCTTATGGGCATGGGCCCCTCGAGAATGATCCGGACCTACTGGTTGACGATCGTACGAGTTCGCTATTCGCTGCTAACCATTGCAGCAATGTTGGCGCTTGGTTTTCTCACGCGTTACTCAGGGCTGGACGCGACGATGGGCTTGGCGTTCGCCCGAACCGGGTGGTTCTACCCGTTCTTTGGCACTCTACTGGGCTGGTTGGGTGTGGCGCTGACCGGCTCGGATACGTCGTCGAATGTGCTGTTCGGCAGCTTGCAGAAGATATCCGCTGAGCAGATCGGAGTGTCTGCGACCCTCATGGCCTCCGCGAACAGCGCTGGCGGCGTCATGGGCAAGATGATTGACGCCCAGAGCATTGTCGTTGCCAGCACTGCGACTGAATGGTACGGGCACGAGGTGGATATCCTCCGCTACGTTTTCTTCCACAGCTTAGCGCTGGCGGCACTCGTGGGAGTGTTCGTTTTCCTCCAGGCTTACGTGTTCCCGTTCAGCATGCTGGTCGTGAAGTAACAGAGAGTGGCTGAACGTTTAGTCTTAGGCTATCGTAAAGCGCAGAAGTCCGAATACTCGGCTTAGCGGTCAATTAGTTCCACTTGCCCGGATTCTGAAGCGGAGGAACCCATTGCTCCCGTGCCGAGATCAGGCTAGAAGCACGGAGGTGCTTTAATGTACTCAATTCGTTCTACTACCCTCGTCGTGTTAACGGCGATTCTCCTCATCGCAGGTTGCATCCAGGGAAGCAAAGCACAGGTGGTACCGGCATGGGAGGCCGCGAACCCCATCCTCCCATTACCGATGCCTCCGCTGGGCATCCGCGGCAATTTGACCGACCTGCCGGACCCGCCGACGCCACAGCGTGTGCGCCTGGGCCGCTGGCTGTTTTTCGACAAGCGGATTTCGGCGGACGGAACTGTCTCGTGTGCGAGTTGCCATCGTTCCGAGAATGCTTTCTCCGAGCCGGTAGCGGTTTCAACGGGAGTGCGTGGTCAGAAGCTTCTGATCCCGCAGCCGGAGGGGCGGCCGCCGGTTCCACGCAAGACCCCCTCGCTAATCAACCAAGCCTGGATGCTTGCTCCGAACTTTTTCTGGGATGGGCGGATCAACTCGCTGGACGAGCTGGACGTACTGCCAATTGTCAATCCGCTCGCGATGGGCAGTACCTTTGCTGCAATGATCCAGACGCTAAATAACAACGGCTACGCTCCGTACTTTAAGGAGTCCTTCGGCACGGAAGAGATCACCAAGGAGCGCGTGGGCAAAGCCATCGCCGACTACCAGCGGACCCGAATGAGCGGAAATTCGCCGTATGATCGGTGGAAAACAGGCGGGGAAGCCAATGCAGTCTCCGCGGAGGCCAAGAAGGGAGAAATGTTATTTTCAGGGAAGGCCGGCTGCGCCCAGTGTCACATCGGTCAGAGTTTCACCGATAACATCTTCCACAACCTGGGGATTGGTTGGGATCCCAGCACTCGAACCTTCAAAGACCAAGGACGCTTCGGCGTGACCAAGACCGAGAAAGACCGCGGCGGATTCCGAACACCGCCCTTACGCGACGTTAACTTACACCCGCCCTACATGCACGACGGTTCACTGGCAACGTTACAGGAGGTGGTGGAGCACTATAACAAGGGGGGCAACCCGAACCCGAATCTGTCCCCGTTGATCAAGCCACTAAAGCTGACCAACGACGAAGTGAACGCGCTCGTCGCATTTCTTGAGGCTCTGAAAGGCGAGGGGTATCAAGACAATGGACCGCGCGCTTTTCCTCAAGAAATACGATAGCGGGATACTGAACATTGCGCGCCATCAACGCGCACAATCCGAGAGGCGACGACGACGACGGCAAGGGCATCATCTGGACGGCACTGGCGGGAAGATCGGCTGGTTCGGGCACGGGGCACACCCCGTCCAGTTCGGACTAGCGTCCGATTTGGGCGAAGCTATTGGCGAGATGGTTTGACAACGTCCGACCGGAGTGTTATAGAAAGGCGAAGCGTGGGTCTCGCCACTTGGAGGCAAATATGAGGAATATTTGGTTTGCAACATTGCTGTTCTTCACGCTCAGTGGATCGGTGACCTCGCGTCAGTTGCAACTCGGCGCCCGGTTCAGATCCTAGTCGCGGGAAGATGACTTCGCGAAATGAGTAGAAAAACTGGCGCGGCAAAGAGGAGGTAAACAGGAGTATGAAGAGAATCGCTTCAATGGTTCTGATTGCGGTGGGAATCGCCATCTTCTCGGTCTCGGCACTAACGCGAGCCGTGGCGCAGCAACAGGCAAGGAACGGTCGTGGTGCCGCTGTTGCGATTGACAGTGATGACATCGGCGGTGTCGTCACTAGTTCCGAAGGCCCTGAAGCAGGTGTGTGGGTGATCGCAGAAACCAGCGAGCTGCCGACGAAGTTTGTCCGGATTGTGGTGACCGATGACCAGGGGCGGTATGTAATACCCGACCTGCCGAAGGCGAACTACCGGGTATGGGTGCGCGGCTATGGGCTGGTGGATTCCAGGCCGGTGCAGGCCGCACCGGGCAAGGTCGTGAACCTGACGGCAACAGTAGCACCGAACGAACGCGCGGCTGCCACCTACTATCCGGCCAACTACTGGCTTTCGTTGCTCCAGGTGCCGTCTCAGAGCGAGTTTCCCATACGGAACTTAAAGAACCAGGGGGAATGGATTGATGCGATGAAGTTGGGAAGCACACTGCTTTGGCAGCTCGGCGACAAGGCGACGCGGGAGTTTCCGGAGTCGCTCCGCAGATTCCCCCCCACGGAAGCGTGGAAACGGTGGGAAGAAAGCGGAGAATCGCCGGTGCGCCTGGGTAGGTTGGGCGAGCGGGGAATAACGATGATGGTGGACTGGATTAGTCGCATCAACGCGGGCGAATACCCGAAAGAGGCGCCGCCCCGGCCGCAGGGCGTAGAGCGGAATATCGTCATCACGGAGTGGGATTGGTCCGATGCGAAGGGGTTTGTGCACGATAACATCGCGACCGACAAGCGGAATCCGACCGTGAACGCCAACGGCCTCATTTACGGCCTGGAACAGTTCAGCGCCGACGTCCTACTGATCGTGGACCCGATACGCCACACCGCCAGCCGGGTAAGGGTGCCGCTCGGCGATCCGAACCAGCCGGTGAATTACCCGCAACCTGCGAAACTGACTTGGGGGGATGAGCCCGTTCGTCAAGGTCGAGCCAGTTTGCACAACCCCATGCTGGATCACAAGGGCCGGGTGTGGATCACAGGTCAGATCCGGATGGGAAGCAACCAGCCGGACTTCTGCAAACAGGGGTCGAGCCATCCATCGGCGATGCGTTTTCCAATTGCCAAGAATTGGACGCCGGGGGACGAGTACGGCCGGAACCTGATTCTCTACGACCCGGCAACCAGGCAGTTTACTTTGGTAGACACCTGCTATGCTACACACCACTTGCAGTTTGCCGAGGACAGCGACCACACCCTCTTTACCAGCGGCGGAGTAGGGGTGTTGGGTTGGTTTAACACCAAGGTGTTCGACGAGACTGGCGACGCAGCGAAGGCGCAGCGCTGGATTCCGTACATTATCGACACCAACGGCAACGGCAAGGTGGACGAGTACGTGGACCGGGGCCAAGGGGGACCCGCCTTTTCCATCAGCGACGCCGTCGGTACCACCGGCGGTGCGGGTGAGGGGGAAAGGGAGGGCGGGCAGGCACAGTCGGGCCAACCACCGATGCGCGCCTCCAGAGCCTTTGGGAGCTTCGTAGACGAGAGTGGAGTAAAGTCGGGCCAAGCGATGGACCCCACCAAGGACATGCGCGTCGGGGGCACGGGCTACGGCATCATCGTGAACACGGTGGATGGCTCGGTCTGGCAGGCGGTATTGGGCGCCCCCGGCTATCTAATCCGCACCGATCCCAAGACCGGCCTTTCGGAAATTTACGAGCCTCCGTTCAATAACCCAAAGTCTCCCGCCACCGGGTTCAGCCCGAAAGGCGTTGATGTTGATCGCAGCACCGGCGTCATCTGGACAACCTTGTCGAGCAGCGGTCATCTGGCGAGCTTCGACCGACGTACGTGCAAGGTCCTGAACGGACCGACGGCGACGGGGCAGCATTGTCCGGAAGGCTGGACACTCCACAAGGTGCCGGGGCCGAGTTTGGGGAATGCGGATGCCAGTTCCGATTACCTCTACTACAACTGGGTGGACCAGTTCGACGCGTTCGGGTTGGGCAAGAATGTGCCGATCGCCTCCGGTACCAACTCCGATTCTCTCCTGGCGCTATCGCCGGACAGGGAAAAGTTCGTCGTCCTCCGCGTGCCTTATCCGCTGGGTTTCTACACCCGCGGTGTGGATGGGCGGATCGACGATCCGAAGGCTGGTTGGAAGGGAAAAGGACTGTGGACGACTTACGCCAGCGTTATACCCTGGCACGTGGAAGGCGGCAAGGGTGCAACCAGCAAAGTTGTAAAGTTTCAACTGCGCCCCGACCCGCTTGCGAAGTGACAACGCGGCAGTCACCTGGGTGAGCCGGAAGGTTGTTCAGGCTTTGAAGTTTGGCAATGCCTCTAACGGCAATGCACGCATCGTGGCGTTCACGAAATGACTGGAAAGTTTTCCGGGTTGCCGACCCCGAGTCAGTTGCAACTGGGGCCACGGTTCCTGTCTGAGTTGTGGGTGAGCAGAACCGCGCGGGAGCAAGATGCGGGCACATGAGAAGATTGGGATAGCAGCAGGAGGGGATTAAACATGAGTCAAAAGAGAATTGTGTCGGTGCTTCTGGTGGCGGGGGGCATCGCCGTCTGCTGGATCGCCGCACTTACGCGCGCGGAGGCGCAACAGGCCAGGAGCGAGCGCGGTGTCGCTGTCGCGATTGACAATGACGACATCGGCGGTGTCGTCAGGAGCACCAAGGGTCCCGAGGCGGGTGTGTGGGTGATCGCGGAAACGACCGACCTGTCCACGAAATTCGCCAGGATCGTGGTGACCGATGACCAGGGCCGGTACGTGGTGCCCGACCTGCCGAAGGCGACCTACAAGCTGTGGGTGCGCGGCTATGGGCTGGTGGACTCGCGGCCGGTGCAGGCTGTCCCGGGCAAGCTCGTGAACCTGACGGCGGTGGTGGCGCCGAGCGCGCGCGCTGCGGCGCAGTACTACCCGGCCAGTTACTGGTATTCGCTGATCCAGCTGCCGCCTAAAGACAAGTTTCCCATTGGTGACATCAAGAGCCAAGAAGAATGGATCACCCACATGAAAATGGGCAGCATCCAGTTTCAGCAGATGGGAAGCAGGGCCACACGGGAATTTCCGGAGCCGCTCCGCAAGTTCGGGAGCGTGGATGCGTGGCAGAAGTGGCTGACTTCCGGAGAATCTCCCGTGGGTTTTCCAAGCAAGAACGTCGGCAAGCTGGGAGCGGCGATGTATGTGGATTGGCTGGATCGCATCACTGCGGGCGAATACCCGAAAGAGACGCCACCCCGTCCGCAAAGCGTGGAGCGGAATCTCGTCGTCAGCTTGTGGGACTGGTCCGATGCGAAGGGGTTCGTGCATGATGAGGTTGCGACCGACAAGCGAAATCCGAAGGTCAACGCCAATGGACCCGTCTATGGCGTGGAGCAGCACAGCGATGACGTTTTGCTCATCGTAGATCCGATCCACCACTCCGCTAGGCGGGTCAAGATGGAGACTCTCGATCCCAATATGCCGGTCCAGTGGCCCACGCCGGCGACACTGACTTGGGGCAATGAAGCGATCCGGCCGGGTCGAGCCAGCTTGCACAACCCGATGATGGATCAGAAGGGCCGCGTTTGGATCACGACCCAGATTCGGATGGGGAAGAATCAGCCGGATTTCTGCAAGGCGGGTTCGAGCCATCCTTCGGCCAAGCGTTTTCCGCTCGATGTGAACATTGCGGAAGGCGACCGGCATGGCCGGGAGCTCGCCGTCTATGACCCGACCACGAAGAAGTTCACGCTGGTGGACACATGTTACGGCACGCACCATTTACAATTTGCGGAAGACGCCGACCACACGCTGTGGACCAGCGGCGGCAATGCCCGTGGCGGGGTCGTGGGCTGGTTGAAGACAAAAGTGTTCGACGAGACCGGCGACGTGGCAAAGGCGCAGGGCTGGCTCCCATACATCCTTGACACCAACGGCAACGGCAAACTGGACGAGTACGTGGAGCCGGAAGAGCCAGTCGAACCCACCAAGGACAAGCGGGTCGAAGCGGAAACCTACGGCGTCATCCCCAATCCAGTGGACGGCTCGGTCTGGCAGGCGGAGCCTGGGACGCCCGGCCGTCTGCTCCGTACGGACCCGAAGACCGGCCTGACGGAGATCTACGAGCCGCCGTTCAATAACCCGAAATCGCCTGTCAACGGGTACAACCCGAAAGGCGTCGACGTGGACCGCAGCGGCGTTATCTGGACGGGGCTGGCAGGCAGCGGGCACATCGCCAGCTTGGACCGGCGCGAGTGTAAAGTCCTGAACGGGCCAACGGCAACCGGCCAGCATTGTCCCGAGGGTTGGACGCTCTATGCTACTCCGGGTCCGAAATTGAGAGGAGCAGATGTCAATGGGGATTTTCTCTATTACCACTGGGTAGACCAGTTCGACACCTTTGGGTTGGGCAAGAATGTGTCCGTTACCAATGGTACGAATTCCGATTCTCTGGTGGCTCTAGTGCCCGACAACGGAAAAGTTCTGACGTTCCGGGTTCCCTACCCGCTGGGATTCTATACCCGGGGGCTGGATGGACGGATTGACGATCTGAACGCCGGCTGGAAGGGGAGGGGCCTGTGGACGACGTATGCCACCGTCCTGCCGTGGCACATCGAGGGCGGCAAAGGGGCAACCAGCAAGGCTGTGAAGCTCCAGCTTCGTCCCAACCCGCTGGCGAAGTGACCAGACGAAGAGCATCCGGGTGAAACGGGCGACCGTTCGGCCGCACGGGGATAGGGGCATCCTCATAGCTCAAACAAACATCACGGACTCTCGAGAAACGATGAAATGCATTCTTGTGAGAACGCCTGGTGGGCCGGACCAGATGGAATTCGTGGAGATACCTAAGCTGACGGCTGGTCCGAAGCAAGCATTGGTACGTATCGCCGTGAGCGGAGTGAACTTCATTGATATCGGCTTCCGAACGGGAGTCAACAAGGCCGATCTTCCGGTCACTCTAGGCATGGAAGGCGCAGGTACAGTGGAAGCCGTCGGTGCGGATGTCAGTGAAGTACATGCCGGCGACCGCGTAGCGTACGTGATGACACGCGGTTCTTACGCAGAGTTCGCGGTTGTTCCTGCGGCACAACTCGTCAAGATTCCCGACAGGGTTGACTTCGCTTCCGCGGCCGCGGTCATGTTGCAAGGCATGACCGCCCACTATCTGACCCATTCGACTTATGCACTGAAGAGCGGTGAAACTTGTCTCGTTCACGCGGCGGCCGGCGGAGTGGGGAGCCTAACCGTACAATTGGCCAAAATGCTCGGCGCACGAGTGTTAGGGACAGTCTCCACGGAAGAAAAGGCGCAATGCGCTCGTGAATTCGGTGTGGATGAACCGATCATCTATACGCAACGGGATTTCGAAGCGGAAGTGAAGCGCCTTACCAACAGCCGCGGCGTTGACGTAGTTTATGATTCGGTCGGCAAGACCACGTTCGAAAAAAGTCTGAGCTGTTTGCGTCCCCGGGGAATGATCGTGCTCTTCGGGCAGACCAGCGGCCCCGTTCCGGCAATCGACCCGATGGTCCTCAGCGGAAAGGGCTCCCTATTTCTCACGCGTCCCACACTTCCCCACCACATATCCACACGCGAAGAATTACTCAAGCGCGCAGGCGAGGTGCTGAATTGGGTCACACTCGGCAAGCTGAAGCCGCGTGTCTACGGCACCTATCCCCTTTCGGATGCTGGCATTGCCCATCGCCACTTCGAGAGTCGCAAGACCGTTGGCAAACTGCTGCTCAACGTCCGCCCGTGACATGTCGAAGGTGATAGAGGTCAACGAGCAAATTGTGGGAATGCCGCTTAGCAACTCGGCGCCCGGTTCGCGTTTCAGTCGCGGGTAGGAATGACCGCACGGAAGCAAAGGCAGGGTGGAAGGAGATTAGCCATGAGGACGGTAAACATGAGTAGGAAAAGAATTGTATCGGTGGTTCTGGTCGCGGTGGGCATCACCGTCTGCTGGGCAGTCTGGCTGACGCGGGTGGAGGCGCAGCAGCCTGGGAGCGGTGGCAGCGTCGTCATTGACAATGACGACATCGGCGGTGTCGTCAGGAGTACGAAGGGTCCCGAGGCGGGTGTGTGGGTGATCGCGGAAACGACCGACCTGCCCACGAAGTTCGCCCGGATCGTGGTGACCGATGAGCAGGGACGCTACCTGTCGCCCGACCTGCCGAAGGCGAACTACAAAGTGTGGGTGCGCGGCTATGGATTGGTGGATTCGAGGCCGGTCCAGGCCGCCCCGGGCAGGTTGGTGAACCTGACGGCGGTGGTGGCGCCAAACCCGCGCGCGGCGGCGCAGTACTACCCGGCCAACTACTGGTATTCGCTAATCCAGGTGCCGCCCAAAAGCGCGTTTCCCATGGTTACAGGCCCAGGAACCCAGCAGCAATCGGGCGGTGTAGGCGCTCTGGCGGACTTCATGTCCCCTGCGGTTCAGTCCCAGGAGGGATGGATCGGCCAGTTGAAGACCGGCTGCCTGTTGTGTCATCAGATGGGCGACAAGGCAACACGAGAGATCCCCGAGCCGGTCCGCAAGAAGTTTCCATCGAGCATAGACGGATGGAAGCACCGTATACAGTTCGGACAAGCTGGGGGGCCCTCCATGGCTGGCGCGTTGGCGCGTTGGCACCCGCGGGCACTGGACTTGTTCGCGGATTGGACCGATCGTATCGAGGCCGGCGAAGTGCCGCCGGCGCCGCCACGGCCGCAAGGCGTGGAGCGGAACGTCGTCATTACGTTATGGGACTGGACCAACGCGAAGGGGTTTGTCCACGATGAAATCGCGACCGACAAACGAAACCCAACCATCAACGCCAACGGACCCATCTATGGGGTGGAGCAGCACAGCGGCGACGTCATAGACATCCTGGACCTGACAACCCACAGGGCGAGGCAGGCGAAAGTGCCGACCCGCACGGGGACGGAGCCCATAACGGTACCGCAGAAGGCGATGCAACCCTCGCCGTACTGGGGAGACGAAGCGATCTGGGCGAGTCGGGCCAGCCTGCACAACCCGATGATGGATCAGAAGGGGCGCGTCTGGATCACGGCAAAGATCCGGGAGGGGAATCAGCCGGACTTCTGCAAAGAGGGATCGAGCCATCCGTCGGCGAAGAGATTCCCGCTCCGCGAGCAGGAGGCATCTGGCGAACAGGGTGGCCGCGAACTTGCCGTCTATGATCCGAAAACTGAGAAGGTCACGCTGGTGGATACGTGTTACGGCACGCACCACTTGCAGTTTGCCGAGGATGCCGATCACACACTCTATACCAGCGGCGGCAGGGCCCGGGGCGGGGTGCTGGGTTGGTTGAAGACGAAGGTGTTCGATGAAACCGGTGATGTGGCGAATGCCCAAGGCTGGTTGCCCTATATCCTTGACGCCAACGGCAACGGCAGGTTGGACGAGTACGTGGAGCCGGACCAGCCGGGCGATCCCACCAAGGACAAGCGGATCAGCTCGGGCAGTTACGGCATCATCGTGAACCCGGTGGATGGCTCGGTCTGGCAGGCGACTGGCGGAGGTATACCCGGCCATATCCTGCGTACGGACCCAAAGACCGGCCTGACGGAAATCTACCAGCCGCCCTTTCATAATCCGAACTCAGCCGTTAGCGGGTTCACGCCACGCGGGATCGACGCCGACCGGAACGGTCTTATCTGGACGTCGCTCGCGGGCAGCGGTCACCTGGCCAGCTTCGACCGGCGAAAGTGCAAGGTTCTGAACGGACCGACAGCGACGGGGCAGCATTGTCCTGAAGGCTGGATGCTGTATCCGACGCCGGGGCCAAAATTCAAAGGTGTCACGGAAGCGTACAATGCCAGTCAGCACTATTACAACTGGGTGGACCAGTTCGACACGTCAGGGCTGGGCAAGAATGTACCTTTTGTCAATGGTACGGGAGACGATTCGCTGATTGCGTTCCTGCCGGAGAGCGGGAAGTTCGTCACCTTCCGCGTGCCTTATCCACTGGGATTCTACACGAGGGGGATGGATGGCCGGATTGACGACCCGAACGCCGGTTGGAAGGGCAAGGCGCTCTGGGCGACCTATGGCACCTACGTCCCCTGGCATATCGAAGGCGGCAAAGGCACGACAAGCAAAGTTGTGAAATTCCAGCTTCGCCCCGATACGCTCGCGAAGTAACCTGGGCCGGAGCGAGACGCTGGACGAAGTAGCTGCGCTTTAGGACATATGACCGTGCCGCCAGAGCCGTTCGCGGCGCGAAGTGTATATAGTTCGACAATTATACGAATTCAAGAAACGGCACAGGATACTCTCCTGTCTCGTCATCAGACCTGTTAGCCCGAGCGATTGACGCGAAAGCGAGGCCGATACCCTTATAGGTTGCTGAATCGGGTCCAAAATGGAGGAGTCATGAGAATTTCTCGACGCGAGGTGATTGTTGCATCCGGCATGGCGGCAGCAGGACTTGCAGTGGGAGTGTTGAGTCCGAGCAAGTTGCTGGCGAGGCCGCAAGTACCGCGACAGGATCAGCCGGACAAACTGGTCCAGACCCCTTTGCGCCAGATCGCGGATTTACCGCTGAATCCGGACGGGTCGGCTCGCGAGTACCGGCCGGAGGAGGCAGGCACCATTTCCGAACCTACGCTGTGGAGATACACGAACAACCAAACACCTACGACCGAATTCGATATTACAAGAACGAAGATCAAAGTAGATGCGCGGGGCACGGCGAATCTTTCCGGCACTCTGACCTTCTCGGATTTGGAATCGCTGCCGCACCACTCATACGTGGTGGCGCTGCAGTGCGCGTCTCCGAACCCACATGGTATCGTTAAATGGACGGGGGTCAAATTTTCAGATTTCGCAAGAAAACTGGGTGTACAGCCGTTCGCCTATTACTGCCGGATCGTGGGTTCGGACCTGTATTGGGTTGAAGAGGATATGCAGACCATGATGAGGCCGCAGGTCCTGCTCGCGTGGCTGCTCAACGATCAACCGATTCCTCCCAAGCACGGGGCCCCCCTGCGACTGATCATCCCCTTCCGGTACGGTGGGCGCAGTTTGAAGGCGATCACCGAGATCTACTTCAGCTCGAACGTTTTTGCAATGCCGAAGATTCCGCCCCCGGCATAGCGACTCTGGCAGGACTGAGTGCCCAAAGCAATAGCCGCTGGGCATGGTGAATGGCGGAGGGTGGCCGCGGGAGCCTGCAATAGCTGGCGATCGGTTCAAGGCCGGCCTCAACCTGACGAAGAAGACGAATTGTCGGCAACGTGCACAACGGGAAAGTGAACAGTAAGGGATTCATGCAGCCCTTGTGCATGTGTGCACACGAAAAGCGTAATGCCCGACGGTTGAATGCTTCAAGTGAAGCAAGTCCCCCGTCAAAACTCCACTTCCGATCTTTCTGAGCTACTTAAGTATCGTGCGTTTCAATGCTTCTGAGTTGTTCTTGAGTTCTTCCTGCCCCGCGGGAAAATCGTTCGTTTGCAGTAGGAATGCTGCGATGTCGAGATAGGTTTCTGGGCTAAGACTACCCGGACTATTTGGCGGCATGGTGGTGATTTTGCCGAGTAGATCAGCTATGTTGCGCCCCTCCCAATGAAGCAGGAAAGTTTGACCGACAAGCGGCGGCGCTTGGCCGCTGCCGCTCAGATCGTCCCCGTGACAACTGCTGCAGGTTTGGGTGTACTGGCTCCTGCCCCGCCTGGCTTGTTCCGCAGTGTAGAAAGAAGCCTGCGCATTGCGGGTTACAGTCGTGTCTCGCTGCCTAGCCTGGTTCTCGGTAGGAACACGATCTTGCGCGCTTTCGGCAAGAACGATCAATTGCCCAATGGCCCACGGATGCTGCCTGCAGATGTATGTGTATGTTCCAGGTGTTTTGAACGTAACCGACGACTCTTCCGCCGGCTGGAGCGTCCCGGTGGTCCACGATCCATCTTGAGCCACGATGGTATGAACAATTCTTCCGTTGTTCATCCACGTTACCCATGTCCCTACTCTCACTCGTGCGCGAGTTGGATTGAAGGTGTGTTCGTCAACAGCATACCGCTGCCCGCCATTGACTCCGATGTCGCGCACGAGGGACGCAGTTTCAATGTGGTTGGTATCGAAAACTAACCCGCCGCCAGCCGTGCTTCCCGCTGCCGATCTTTGTCTGGCCTCCAAAGGCTGAATGGTGCCCCCGAGCTTAAACGCCCACACGTTGGAGCCCGCGGCCATCGCGATGTACTGTTCGCCGTCAATCTCGTACGTGGACGCGGGCGTAGCTTCGGAACCAATCTGAAATTGCCAGAGCAGTACTCCGGTCTTTGCATCGTAGGCTTCGAAGTTTCCATCTCCACCGCCCCGAAACATAAGCCCCCCGGCAGTCGTAATCGCGCCACTCCTTCCTAGGGTTCCCGGGGGCACTTCCTTCTTCCAGACGATCTTGCCGGTGCGACTGTCAAGCGCGCCGAAGAAACTCCGGCTCGGGAGGTTGAGTAATGCGATCCCCCCGCCGGCACCTCCCACGGTAAAGAACCATGGGTCTTCGCCCAACCGCCGGCGGCTTCCCAGCGTGGCACTACCTTGTGTGTAAAAATAGCCAGTCTGCGAACTGTAGGACATGGGGCTAACACGAACGGTGAACCCCGGCGCCAAAACGTTGAAGTTGTCGAAAGAAAACGGGGTGTAGGTGCACCCGAGGACAAATGCCGGCGGGACCTTGTCCTTCCATTCCGAGCAATCGGGCAGGATACTATCGGCACCGACCGGGAATGGCTGAGTCGCGGCGGTCTTAGCCAGCCGATCCTGTGGCACTGGCCGTTCTTCAACGGGAATCAGCGGTTTCCCCGTCTCGCGGTCCAGCAGGAAGAGATAGCCGTCGGGCCGCATGGTCGCCAGAGCCTTCCGTGGCCGTCCGTCCACTTGGGCGATGTAAAGCACCGGCGGCGTCGCAATATCGGCATCCCAGATGTCATGATGAATGACCTGGTAGTGCCACCGCAATTTCCCTGTCTTCATATCCAGCGCAACCACGCTGCTGGTGAACAGATTATCGCCAGCCCGTAGTTCTCCGCCGGTTTGCGGGACGCCATTGCCGGTCACGAAGTAAACCATTCCGAGGTCGGGATCCACTGTACCTGGCAGCCAGACGCCAGCGCCGCCTTGCTTCCAGATGTCACTATCCTGTGGCCACGTGTCATGTCCTACTTCGCCCGGGCCGGGAACCGTGAAGAAGTGCCATAACTCGTGGCCGGTCTTTGCATCCAACGCGACCACCCGTCCCCGAAGACCAAAGTCACCGTTGGCCAAGCCGGTAAACACACCCCCCCCTGCATAGACAGGTGCACTGGAAACCGACTGTCCCCGATGCGGCGGATCCTCCCCCGTTTGCCGGTTCCAGAGCAGTTCACCGGTTTTCTGGCTGAGAGCGATTACGCGACCATCTGTGATCCCCACAAACACTTTTCCTTCTCCGGCGGCGACTCCCTGGCTGTTGGGTAGCCCTTGTCCCGAAATCAGCACCTCAGCCTGGCCCCGTGTCGTTTCCAAGCCCGCAACGGGCTTGCGCGCGTCGGTCTGGAAGCTCCAGACACTCTGGCCGGTCTTGGCATTGATCGCATAGACACGCGTCCCCGCAGTGACAAACATTAGTCCATCTTTGACAACCGGAGTCGAACGCGACAATGCGCCGTCTTCAAACCTTTGCGATATCCAGGCGGCGCGGAGGTCTTTGGCATTCTGCGTATTGATTTGGCTGAGCGTCGAGTAGCGTGTATTTCCCCAATCCCCGTTGGAGAGCGGCCACTCCTTGACAGCAAGCAGTGCGGCGTCTTCCAGGACAGATTGCGCTCCAGACTGGGAATGCACCGTGACGAAGGAAGTTAGAACCACCACGCACCCGAAGAGCACGATCACTATACAGCGGGAGTAGCCCTGCATGAACGCATCCTTATTTTGCTATTTTCGAGGGGAGTCTACGCCTCTCTTGCGGATAGTGTCAAATACAAATCCCCCCAAATTCTTGGTTGCCAGTCCGGTTCGGACTGGCGTCCGATTCGGGCAACTCCTTGCATTACGGATTTGACAACCACGGACTAAGATGCTACAAACTACGGGACCAAGAACTTACTCCGTGGAGGCATCTAATCATGAGGAACCTACGGAATGCCGCATTGCTGTTGTTGGCACTCAGTGGACCGGTCTTCGCCCAATCCAGAGGGACGATTAATGGCCGCGTTACCGATGGGACGGGCGCGGTCGTGCCGAGAGCGGCCGTCACGGTCACGAACACAAATACGGCAGTGGCCCGCAACACGGTGACCAACCCCGAGGGCCTTTTTAGTGTGGCGGCGCTGCCCCCCGGAGCGTACGACGTCAAGGTGGAGATGGCGGGGTTCGCGCCGTCGGCAAGGCAGGGCGTGACGCTGGTCACCGACACGACGCTGACGCTCGATTTCGCGCTGGGAGTCGCCGGCACGACCGAGATCGTGGAGGTGACGGGGGAAGCGCCGCTGGTGGAGACCACGCAGAGTGGAATGTCGGGGGCTCTCCGAACGAGCGAAGTGGAGAGCCTGCCGATACTGAACCGCAACTTCATGGGGCTGGTGACGCTTGTGCCGGGCGCGCGCCCCACCACCCAAGCCAACTCGAATAAGATTGCATTTGGAGGCGGCATTGGGTTTGGCGGGGGCACCGGACGGAACGTGCAACTCGAGGTGGACGGGCTTGCCGCCCGGGACGATGTCGTGGGCGGAACCATGTTCAACCTGACGCTCGAAGGCATCCGGGAGTTCAAGGTCCTTCCGCATGAATTCGGGGCGCAGTACGGGCGGACCAACGGTGGGGTGGTAGTGGTCGCCACCAGAGCGGGCACCAACCAACTGCACGGCTCCGCGTTCGCCTACGGCCGGAACGATGCCATGACCGCGGTGGACTACTTTTCAGACCCAGCCAACCGAGGACTCGGGAACCCGCCGTACGACCGGCAGCAATTCGGCGGCTCGTTCGGCGGGCCAATCCAGAAAGACCGTTTGTTCTTTTTCGGAGCGGTCGAGCGGGTCCAGGAGAACCGAGTTAAGCCATTTCCTGCCAATGCGTACAACCAGGCGGTCACCCTGAAACAAACTCTCACGGGTCTCACCAGTTGCCCGCTGTGTGTGGATATCGGCAATTCGATTGTGCCGTCGCCGTTCGCTCCGCAGACGGTTCGAGACTTGATGTACACCCTGAAAGGGGATTACCAAATTAACAGTAATCACGCGTTGTTCGTGCGCTGGGCGCAACAGCGCATCAACAATTTCAACGATCTGATTGTGAACACCGGCGCACCTCCTCATCCGGATATAGACCCGAGCGGCTCCAATGTAAACAACAAAGGCCGTGCGTACAGTATTGTTGGTTCCCATACCTGGGTCCTCGGCAGCAGCTCCGTAAACACCTTCGCGGTACAAGGGAATCATTTACTCACCTCCCAGACGTGTGACTGCGGGACGGCCGGGCCGCGGTGGGCCTCGAGGAACCTGCAGTTTCCCTCCTTGCAACTGGGCGTGAGCCAGAACGCTACCGACCAGGACTTCTATCAGACCACGATACAGTTCAAAGATGATTTCGCGCACCAGATGGGAAAACACGCCCTGAAGGTAGGTGGTGATTTTTCGTTTTTCCCCACGATTGGTGTCAGCCTTGCCGGCGCCGGTGGGGTCCACCAAGGCGCAACGACTTTTTTCCACGATCCCTCCGTCATTGTCGGCAGCCAGGCAGCGTGGGCCGCCAACCCCGCCACCTGCACCACGGCCGCCTTTGCTCCAGGCTCGCCAACCGCTTGCGGGCCCTATCGTCAGGGGTTTCTGACTCCGGGGGCCGTGAGTCAGATCATTGTGGGCACCATCATGCTGGGTGGGCCTCCGGGAAAAACCGACACGCAGGGCCAGAAGCAGATAGGGTTGTACATACAGGACGACTGGAAGGTAACACCCGGTTTCACGCTGAACCTGGCCTTGCGGTACGATCTGAACATCAACTGGTATAACCAGAGAGAGTACGCGAACAATCGGACCTATCTGGCTCTCAAAGCCATTGGAAGTCCCTATGGCGCTCTCCCTAAGACTCCCACCAAAGACTTCTCGCCACGGGTCGGGTTCGCGTGGGACATCGGGGGGAACGGCAAGAATGTGCTGCGGGCAGGCTTTGGGATTTTCTTTGATCAAATGCTCGTGATCAGTAACTTTCCATCAGCCCTGCAGGAGAAATCAACCCTCGAGAACATCTCGGCCAACTTCGTGAACACCGGCGTTGGCCAGGGACAACTGGCCACCTACATCTATGGTGTATCTCCCCTGCCAGCAGGCCCTACGCCCGGTCTCACGCAATTGCGCCCGGGCGCAAGCACCAATGGGGCCTGGCTCGACCCGGACCTGACGGATCCCTACAATGAGCAATTTCACATCGGTTACACTCGCCAATTTTCCGCTAACACGGTGGTCTCGGCCGATTTCACTCACATCCTGGGGTTGCGTGATTTCCGCATTTTGCAGATCAATCCCCTCGAAAGTACATCCTGGGATCCGAATGCAGCCTCCTTCAACACCTGCGGGGCAACGGGCGCCTTCCGGCGCTTGCAGTGCCAGTTCCAGACCGTGTTGGGAGACCCGAGAATCCTCGGGGGCATTAATCTCACGACGACGATGAACCGCTCGCAATATAACGAGCTAACCGTTCACTTCGAGCAGCGGTCCCGCTCCGTGGCTTTCCAGGCCAGCTACACGCTATCGTCCGCCAACGGTTTTGGCGGGGCCATCTCCGGAGCCACCGGTGGGATTGGTCCGCTCGTCGCATTGATCCCGTTCCAGCCGTTCGGAGAGAGCGAATGGGGGCCAACAGTGACCGATGAGCGCCACCGCGCCGTGTTGTCCGGTGTGTTCAATCTGCCCTGGGGCATCCAGGTCTCGCCGATCTTCCAGATTGCCTCGGCCCGCCCCTATAACATGCTTGCCGGCACAGATTGGACGGGGGCCGGCCAGTTGGTTACGGTTGTTCGCCCTTGGGTCAATTCGAGCGGTCAGGTGGTGGCACCTTTTGCCTCCGGCGCCCAGCCGGCATCCGTAAACTACCTGCGCGGCACCGCGACGTGGAATTGGGATACACGGGTGACAAAGTCTTTCAACTTGGGTAACGAGAGCCGGAAGGTCGGCTTCTTTGCTGAGTTTTACAACATCAGCAACAAAGCGAACTTCGGCAACGCCTACAACGGCAATGTGCTCTCTCCGACGTTTAAGCAACCTCTCGGGTACCTCAATAATGGTCTCGCTTATCCGACATCGCGCCAACTCCAACTCGGCGCCCGGATCACGTTTTAGTCGTAGCTCGGAACCCGTCCCGAAGGACAAGGCGTGGAAAACAGGAGATCGGATATGAGAAACAAGAAAATCGGATTTCTGGTGCTGGCGGCAGCCGCCATGGCCGTTTGCTCTATAGTCTTGCTGACGCCACTGGAAGCGCAGCAGACCCGAAGCGCCATCGCTGCTGTCGCGATCGACAGCGACGATATCGGTGGTGTCGTCACAAGCACAAAGGGTCCGGAAGGCGGCGTGTGGGTGATCGCGCAAACCGCCGACTTGCCCGCGAAGTTCACCAAGATCGTAGTTACCGACGACCGTGGGCGCTACCTCTTGCCCGACCTGCCGAAGGCGAACTACAGGCTGTGGGTACGCGGTTATGGGCTGCTGGATTCCAGGCCGGTGCAGGCCACTCCGGGAAAGATTGTAAGCCTGACGGCCGTGTTGGCTCCGAACGAACGTGCAGCGGCGCAGTACTATCCCGCCAGCTACTGGTATTCATTGCTCCGGGTTCCGCAGAAGGGTGAGTTTCCTTTGGAAGGAGTTGAAAGCCAGTTGAAGTTGATCAGCTCGATGAAGGCAGCTATGCAGCTAATCCAAGTCGGCGACAAAGCGACGCGGGAGATCCCTGAGCCCCTCCGCAAATTCAAATCAAGCACCGACGCTTGGGAAGCGTGGCGCAAGACGGGAGAATCGCCGATCAACTCTTTCACCCGAGACATAAGCCCCCGGCTGCTGGTAAAGATGTACGCAGATTGGACTGACCGCATAGCTGCAGGCGAGTATCCGACAGAGGCGCCCCCGCGGCCAGAGGGCGTGGAGCGGAACGCTGTCATCTCGCAATGGGATTGGTCCACCGACAAGGCATTTATCCATGATGTAATTTCGACCGACGGGCGGAATCCGACCGTCAATGCCAACGGTCCCATTTACGGCCCGGAACAGTTCAGCGCCGACGTTCTCGACATCCTAAATCCGAACACGAACACTTGGACCACCCTCCCGGTACCAATGCGTGATCACAATATGGAACCCAGTTGGCAGGCTGAAGGGACAGGGAGGGGGCAGGGGCCAGTCGCCCCGTTGACCTGGGGGAATGAAAACGTCAGGCCAGCTCAGATGCGCCTGCACAACCCCATGATGGATCAGCACGGTCGGGTCTGGCTGACGGGCAAGTTCCGCAAAGGAACGGACCAGCCGGATTTTTGCAAGGAGGGGTCGAGCCATCCATCGGCGAAATTCTATCCTTTGGCAAGAAACAATGACCTTCAGGTCGAGCTTTATGATCCGAAGGCGAAGAAATTTACCATGATTGACACATGCTTCGGCACCCACCATTTGCAGTTTGCGGAGGATGCCGACAACACGCTATGGTTCAGCGGCGGCGCGGATGTGATCGGTTGGGTGAACACGAAGACATTCGACGAGACTCATGATGAAGCGAAAGCTCAGGGCTGGTGCCCATACCTCCTCGACACGAACGGCAACGGCAAGATTGATGAGTACGTAGGACCGAACGATCCGGTTGATCCCGCCAAGGACAAGCGGATTCGGGGCCGGGGATATGGCCTCGCCGTCAATCCGGTTGATGGGTCAATCTGGCAGGGGATGGGAACTGGATTCTTCCCTGGCTATATTCTTCGTGTTGAACCGGGGAAGACCCCCCCATTCACCTGCAAGACAGAAATTTACAATTCGCCGGCCGGCACGTCTTTGCCGAAGAGCGTTTACACCGAGCGCCGCACGGGTATTGTCTGGGTGGGTTTTTCGGGCAGCGGGACCCTCGGCAAGTTCGATCGGCGCAAGTGCAAGGTCCTCAATGGGCCGACAGCAACCGGGGATCATTGCCAGGAAGGCTGGACTGTATACGCCATGCCTGGTCCAGGTTTCAAGGGCGTGACGGATGCGATCAGCTCCGATTGGCCGTACCTGAACTGGGTAGATCAGTTCGACACGCTGGGGTTGGGCCGGGACGTATCGCTGACTCCGGGGACTAATTCCGATTCAGTAGTGGCGTTCTTGCCGGAAAGCGAGAAATTCGTCGTCCTCCGTGTCCCTTATCCGTTGGGATTCTACACGCGCGGGATGGATGGCCGGATCGACGATCCGACCGCCGGCTGGAAAGGAAGGGCTCTGTGGGCAACCTACGCCAGTATCTCACCGTGGAACTACGAAGGCGGCAAAGGGCAACACCCTAAAGCCGTGAAGTTGCAGATTCGCCCCGACCCACTAGCAAAGTGACGAGTCCGCGCATGTACGCATAGGCGTGTGTCTGGCTGACCCAGACTGACGCTCCAGAAGCGCAGCGGGAAAGCCTCCGTAGCGCTGGCAGACATTTTGCCCGCCGACCGACAGAAACCGGCTGTTATAAAGGCATTCAGGCAACGGAAATTAGTTCAATGTGGAGAGTTTTACGATGAGCAGACTGATTCTCGCCACCGGTATTTTCCTTCTGGTAATCGTGTTCGGTGGGTGGGCGCAAGTCGCTCGGATAAGCAATCCATCGCCTGCGTTCTATACTGGCGCGCAGGCGCAGCGTGGAAAGGCTCTTTTTGCCCAACACTGTAGCACCTGCCATACAGTCAACCGAAGCGGATCCCGTCCGTTGGACTTGGCCGGCGCCGAGTGGATCCAGGAGTGGTACAGTGTTGCGGACCTGTTCAGCAAGACCTACTGGACCATGCCCGCAGATAACGTCCTCAGCCTCAGTGAGGACGCGCATGTAGACCTTGTCGCCTACTTACTCCAGGTCAATGGTCTTCCAGCCGGGAATCAGGACCTCCCGGGTGATGTAAACGAAATGAGGAAGATGGTCTTGACTCCGCGCGGCTCGAGGAGTGTTCGCAACGAAAACAAGTCGGGCAACTTGGCGGAGGGTTACTACAGCTCCCAGCAAGCCAAGAGAGGAAGACTTTTCTTCCTGGGATCCTGTGGCCTGTGTCATGCGGCCGAGGGGCCCGGCCCCAATGAGGATCCAACGAGAATAACCCCCGCCTCCGGGACAGGAATGTGGCTTGGCAGCCAGCGGTTCTACATGCGCCTAGCCGGGGACCGGTTCACACAGAGATATCACACGGTCGGCGATTTATTTAACAAGATTCGTACAACAATGCCCGCTTATGATGGCGGTGGCCTCAGTCCAGAGATGTCCGTGGATATTGTGGCGTACTTGCTGGAGGCGAACGGCTTTCCCGCTGGAGAAGAAGACCTCAGCGGGGACAGCAGCACGATGAAGGCGATGCCACTGGTCGAAAAAGGCTTCCAGAGGCTCTTTAACGGCAAGGACTTTGGCGGATTCCAGTTCGTCCTCGGACATAATTGCGCGCCCCGCCCCTCTGGGTGCGGTCACACCGATCCGGGTACGACCTTCCAGGTGGAAAGGGGGACCATCTTCTCCTCCGGAAGGCCGTTGGGTTATATGTATACGGAGAAAAAATACCTGAACTTCACACTGCGATTTGATTACCGGTACTTGCCGAACGAGGGGATGGAACGTGACGATGATTTTTACGGCAACAGCGGGTATTTGCTCTTTATCACCAAGAACGAGGTTTGGCCGAAATCGCTCGAGATCCAGGGATCGAACTCCCTCGTGCTGTCAGTCATCCCGGTGGACTCGAAGGCGAAGTTCACGGTAGACGACGAAGCACGCAAGCGGGCAATTCACCCGGTCGGCCAATGGAACTCGGTGGAGATCGTTTCGAAAGACGGCCAGGTCGGTTCGTCTCTCAACGGAACGCTGATCTCGATCGTCTCCGAGCATGAGTTCAGGGAACCCGGCTACATTGGCTTTCAGTCCGAGGGCGCGAAGATTTACTGGCGGAATATCCGCATGAGGGAGGAATAGCCAAAACAGTTGCTATTCGCTATACAACTTTTCAGGGGGGCATCCCGGCAAGACGAGCAAAAGACACATCCTGATTACTACAGCTTAGAACCCGGCGCGTTATCGAGCAGTGTGCGCCAGCGTCTCCAAAGCATTGCAAGTTTTCCTCTAAGAACAAAGCGCAGCTATGAGAAACAAGACTCCACGCACGTCCATGCCGGTCGTTTATAATCCACCGCAGGACATCTTTCAAGAGGGGCGACATCCCTCTGAAGCTGAGAAGCATTGGGCGGAAAGGAGCCTCGCTCCGGCGCTGGAAAAGAACCCGGAGTGTGCCCGCGGCAGCGCCATCGGCGTGAACCTCGACGAGCACGGCAACGCCCGCTTTACCACAATCTCCGGCGTGCCCGTTCGGCGGCTCTACACCCCCGCCGACTTGCCTCAAGACTGGAACTACGAGCAATATCTCGGCTATCCCGGGGAGCCGCCTTACACGCGCGGCATTTATGCGAGCGGCTATCGTGGCAAGCTCTTCACCATGCGCCAGTTCTCCGGCTTCGCCTCGCCGGAGGAGACCAACCAGCGCTACAAGTACCTGCTGGAGCACGGCGGCGGCGGGCTCTCCGTCGCCTTCGACCTGCCCACTCTGATGGGCTACGACTCCGACCATCCCTTCAGCGCCGGCGAGGTCGGCAAGTGTGGCGTGGCCATCGACTCTCTCGAAGACATGGAAATCCTCTTCAACGGAATCGATTTGGAGAGGACAACCACCTCGATGACTATCAACTCGCCCGCCTCGGTGCTGTGGGCGATGTACTTGGTGGTGGCGGAAAAGCAGGGCGCCGACTGGAAGCAGATCTCCGGCACTATCCAGAACGACATATTGAAGGAATACATCGCGCAGAAGGAGTACATCTACCCGCCGGCACCGTCCATGCGCCTGGTGGTAGACACGTTTGAGTTCGGCTCCAAGTTCACGCCCAAATGGAACACCATCTCCATCAGCGGCTACCACATCCGCGAAGCCGGTTCCACGGCTTTACAGGAACTGGCCTTCACCTTGTACGACGGGGTGGAGTACGTGGAGTGGGCGCGCCGCCGCGGGCTCGAGGTGGATGAGTTCGGCCCGCGCCTGAGCTTCTTCTTCAATGCCCACAACGATTTCTTTGAGGAAATCGCCAAATACCGCGCGGCGCGCAAGATCTGGTACAGCATGATGAAGGATCGTTTCGGTGCCCGGAAGGATCGTACGCGGCTGATGCGGTTCCACACCCAGACGGCAGGCGTCTCGCTCACCGCACAGCAGCCGATGAACAATATTGCGCGTGTTGCGATCCAGGCACTGGCGGCGGTGTTGGGCGGTACCCAGTCGTTACACACCGACGCTTACGACGAAGCGCTAGCTCTGCCCACGGCTGAAGCAGCTCGGATCGCACTGCGCACACAGCAGATCATCGCCTGCGAGTCGGGCGTGACGCAGACGATGGACCCCCTGGGCGGCTCCTACTTCCTGGAGCGCCTCACCCTAGACATGGAGAAGGGGGCCTTCGATTATTTCGCCAGACTCGACGAAATGGGCGGCATGGTCAAGGCCATCGAGCGCGGCTATCCGCAGACGGAGATCGCCGAAGCCAGCTACCAATACCAACGCGCGGTCGAGAAGAAAGAAAGAATCATTGTTGGCGTGAATGACTTCACCGTGGAGGAGCCGCCGCCGGAGATTCTCCGCATTGACGAGTCTGTCGCCCTCCGGCAGGTCGCCAAGCTGAAAAGCCTGCGCCAGCGGCGTTCCAACGACGACGTTCGCCGCCGCCTCGACACTCTGAAGAAGGCTGCGGCGCAGGAGCCTAAGGTGCGCGGGGACGGCAAGATCTCCGAAGCCAACACGATGCCCTACCTCATCGAGGCCGTCCGCGCCTGCGCCACCGTTGGGGAAATCTGCGACGCGTTGCGCGATGTTTACGGGACGTATGAGGAAACCAGTATCGCCTGAGCGAGAAACGAAGTTCCGGGACTAAACCATGGCATTGGTGATTTCACCACGCGAAGTTGAGGCGTTCCTTGCGAGCCGGGACTTGCTCCAGCAGTATCGAGAGGACTACGAGGGGGCGTGCGCATCGTTTCGCTGGCCACAGCTTCGGGAGTTTAACTGGGCGGTGGACTACTTCGACAATTATGCCACCGGCAACTCGCAGATCGCGTTGTGGATTGTAGACGAGACCGGCGAAGAGCATCAGTTGACCTTCCAGGAATTGTCCAGGCGCTCCACTCAGGTCGCCAACTTCTTGTGCAGACACCAGGTCGGTCCCGGAGATCGGATATTGGTGATGCTCCCCAACATAACTCCCATCTGGGAGATTATGCTAGCCGCTCTGAAGATCGGCGCGATTGTCATCCCCGCTAGCACGCTACTGACGGCGGAGGATCTGTGCGATCGTGTTCAGCGGGGCGAGGTCTCGCACATCGTTACCGTTCCCGAAGCAATCGAACGATTTGCGCATGTCCCCGGCAACTACCAGCGCATTCTCGTCGGAGAAGCCGAGCGTGATTGGCTGAGATATGAAGATAGCCACGGCGAGCCGGCTCACCTCAGGACGGCGCCTTCACTCCCGGTGGATTCACCTTACATTCTCTATTTCACATCGGGAACCACCGCCTTGCCGAAAATGGTGCTCCACACGCGACAGAGCTATCCGGTAGGGCACTTGGCGACGATGTACTGGATCGGATTGCGCAGCGACGACGTTCACCTTAACATCAGTTCCCCCGGCTGGGCCAAACATGCCTGGAGTTGTGTGTTTGCTCCTTGGAACGCTGGTGCGACGGTGTTTGTGCACAACTACAAACGATTCGATCCTCAAAAGACACTGGAAGTGATTGCCCGTTGCGGGGTGACCAGCCTGTGTGCTCCTCCCACTGTGTGGCGGATGCTTGTGTTACAGGAACTTTCTTCCTACCACACGCAGCTCCGTAGCCTGGTGAGCGCCGGGGAACCGCTCAACCCTGAGATCATCCAAAAGGTCAGGATGGCTTGGGGCCTGGACATCCGCGACGGTTACGGCCAGACCGAGACGGTCGCCCTGCTCGGAAACTTTCCAGGACAACCGCTCAAGCTGGGATCGGTAGGCAAACCGACCCCCGGGCACCAGCTCGCGCTCCTTGATGCTGCTGGCCAGAATATGCAGGAGGGGGAGATCTGCCTGCGGTTGCAGCCCCGGCCTCCCAGCCTTATGACCGGCTATATAGACAGCCCTGATCGCACCACAAGAGCTACCGAAGGAGGGTACTATCGCACAGGCGACATTGCTTTTCAGGACCCAGACGGCTATTTCACGTTTGTGGGGCGGGCCGATGACGTCTTCAAGAGTGCCGACTACCGCATCAGCCCCTTTGAGCTGGAGAGCGTTTTACTGGAACACGATTGCGTAGCCGAGGCGGCCGTTGTCCCGAGTCCCGACGCGATACGTACCTCCGTACCGAAAGCATTCATCGTTCTGAAGCCGGGGATGGAACCCTCTGCGGATTTGGCGAAGGACATCTTTCGGTTTCTTCGGTCCCGGTTAAGCCCCTATAAGCGCATTCGCCGGATTGAATTCTCCGACCTGCCCAAGACTGTCTCCGGGAAAATTCGCAGGGTGGAATTGCGAAAGCTGGACATTGCACAGAGAAAAGAATCGAATCGAGGAGCGCAGGAATACTTGGAGGAGCAGTTTTTCTAGGATTGGTGGTGACGGAAGAAGGAAAGGAGTTGGAAAACCGCCCCGAGAAGTACCCCAACACCGTTCAGAAATCGGAAGGACATCGCTTCGGAGATTTCAGCGGGGAGATTTTCCAATGGGCGGAAGTTATGGGTGAAACCACAGCACAACACGCCGTCATGCCCGCACCGCTGGTGGCGCTCACCGAAGAGGAACTGCTATTTCGCGACGCCGTCCGCCATTTCGCGGAGGAAAAGATCCGGCCCCGGTCGCGGGAAATGGACGAGAAGGGTTTCTTCGACCGCGACCTGATTGAGCAATTCTTCCAGCTGGGGGTGATGGGAATTGAAATCCCGGAGGAGTACGGCGGCGAAGGGGGAACGTTTTTCGAAGCCATTCTCGCGGTGGAGGAGTTGTCGCGCGTGGATGCTTCGGCGGGCGTGGTGGTGGATGTGCAGAACACGCTGGTGAACAACGCCCTTCTGCGCTGGGCCAACGACGATCAGAAGAAACGGTACCTGCCGCGGCTCGCCGGTGAAGCGGTCGGCGCCTATGCCCTGAGCGAAGCCGGCTCCGGGTCCGACGCCTTTGCGTTGCAGAGCCGGGCCGAGCGGAAGGGCAACGACTATGTTCTGAACGGGCGCAAACTCTGGATCACCAACGCCTCCGAGGCCGGCCTCTTTGTGCTCTTCGCCACGGTGGACCCGGCGCTAGGGTATCGCGGTATCACGGCCTTCCTCGTGGAGAACAATATTCCTGGCTTCTCCGTCGGCAAGAAGGAGGACAAGCTAGGCATCCGCGCCTCCAGCACCTGCGAGCTGATCCTGGAGGAATGCCGCGTCCCCCAGGACCACGTGCTGGGAGAGGTCGGCAAAGGATACAAGATTGCCATCGAGACGTTAAACGAAGGACGCATCGGCATCGGCGGGCAGATGGTCGGGCTGGCGCGTGGCGCCTGGGAACACGCCTTGCACTACGCGCAGGAGCGCAAGCAATTCGGCAAGACCATCGCCGAATTCCAGGGGATCCAGTTCCAGTTGGCACAGATGGCCACAGAGCTGGAGGCAGCCCGTCTGATGGTCTACAACGCCGCCCGCATGAAAGACGCGGGCATGAACTTCGTGAAGGAAGCGGCCATGGCGAAGCTGTTCGCGTCGCAGATGGCAGAACGGGTGACCTCGCTGGCGGTCGAGATTTACGGCGGTTATGGCTTCACCAAGGATTATCCCGTCGAGAAGTACTGGCGCGACTCGAAGATCGGCAAGATCTACGAAGGCACGTCCAACATGCAGTTACAAACCATCGCTAGGCTCGTGCTAGGAAACAAGTAGGTTCTAACCACTCCCCGTTATGCCAAGACACACCCAGGACAAGGGGAATATACCGGATCGTTTCCTGACACAGCTCAAACGGGATCTGATCTTCCGCAGAATCGAAAGCGGCATCCGATCTTTACAGGCCAACCGGCATCGTTTTCGTTGTTGCCGGCCCGGACAAGAAAATTCCGCAGTTTCCCTTGGTTATCTTGCTGCTTGGGTTGATGTTGGATTTGCCGCGCCACGCCTGGTGGAGCAATTGCTCGCGCGCTTCAGGAAAGTTTCCCGTGGGGAGCTTGCCTTGGTCGATTATCTGCATCTGCGGCTTGCGGAAGGCTACATGGCCATGTCCTGGGGACGGTTGGATGAGGCCATCCAGCACTTTGAGACCGTGCTGGCCTTTGAGCCGGAGATCGCGGACAAAGAGTTAATGATCATTGCGAATTTCTGGATTGCGCGGTGCAAAAGGATACAAGGCCGCTACGGGGATGCGCTTCGTTATGTGGAAAAGGCAAAACGCGCAGCTCTCCAAATGGGATATTCGAACATGGAAGCAGTCATTGAGGTTCTCCAGGCGTGGTGTGTTTTCCAAGAAGGTAGACCCAGCGAGGCGAGGAAAATGCTGGAAGAAGCCGAGTTGGTTCTACAGAAGACGGATGACCATGTCACCCGGGGGAACATCAATTCGGTGTACGGCAGAATCGCGCGCGACGAAGGGAATTACGATCAGGCGCTGCTCCGGTTTGCAAACGCCATCGCGGACTATAAGAAGCGCGACCCAAAACATCGGAACCTTGCCAGAACGTTAGTCAACGTCGCATTGGTCGAGCGGCTTCTGGCCCTGCAGCTTCGGGATCAAATTAACCGGGACTCGGCCCAACGGAGAGGGGCACAATTGAGCAGAACCGCGCGGGAGACATCGTCCAACAGACAACATCTCGAGCGATTCTACCGTGAGGCATTCAAACATCTAGAGGAAGCACGCGCAATTTATTCATATCATAACGAACACCGTGGGCTCGGGAACATCCACATCGCCCGAAGCTACCTATATCTTGATAAAGGTGAGATGGATAGGGCTGCATCCGAGGGTGTCTCCGCCTATCGAATCGGTACTGAAAAAAACGACTTCATACTCAAAGCTCGAGCGCGGATCGTGCAATCTGCGGTCGCATATTGCAGGTCGGAAGAGCAGATCGAAGAAGGCGGCAGTCACATCAAGTCCTCTCAATTGGCCTTAGAGCTTGCACGAGAAGCGGTAGAGTACGCCAAAGAAACGCAGAACCGCCCTTTGATGGCACACTCGCACATCGCGCTGGGATTGGCGTTTTGCACGGACATTTCCGCCGATCGGGAAGAAGCTCAGGAGTGCTGTGATGAAGCCATGACGCTCCTAAAGCCGAAGATTGACGATTATGTGTGGCGAGAACTTCGGATGCTGAAGCGGATACTTTCCAGCACCGGAAGTGTCGATTCACGGTTGCGAGAGTGGTCCGAAGGATTAGTCAGAAACAAAACATTCAAGCAAATCAGCGAAGAATTTGCCGTGATGGTCATCCCGAAAGTGTGGGCCCGGGAAGGGCACAAGATTTCTCGGGTTGTGGCGCGTCTAAGTATTTCTCCCAAGAAAGTACGCAAGATCTTGCGGGCACAGGGGCTGCTGTCGGGCAGTACTTATTGAGTCCCGCATAATATAGAGTCATTCCGGCCATAAAGAAGCCTGCTTCCAGAAGGCTGAGATGAGCCTGGGACGACGGCGCATGCGGCGAAGGGTACGGCGGGCTTCCTGGCCGAGGCTCCAGAAATCCTTGGGGCAGACATTCGGCAGCTCATGCTGCTTCCAGTAGGCCCAGATGGACTCGACGGGATTCAGCTCCGGTGCGTAGGGAGGCAGGTACTCGACTTGAATCCAGCCGTCGAGACTCGCCAGATAGTCTCGAACCAACCGGCTGCGGTGCGCGGGTAAGCCATCCCAGACCACGAGCAATGGCCCGCGGATATGTCGCCGCAAGGCCGTCAGGAAATCCACCACCTGCTGACTCTTCACCGCGCCGGGGTACAGGCGGAAGTAAAAGTTCAGCAGCGTCAGGCCGGCCACCGCCGACAAGCTCTTCCAGTTGAAGTTGTACTCCAATACCGGCGTCTGCCCCTTGGGGGCCCAGGTCCGGCAACGATGCGGCCGCTGGCTCAATCCGCTTTCGTCGACGAAAACGATCGTACGGCCTTCCCGCCGGGCTTTTTTTTAAGGGCGGGCCAAGTCTGCTTCTTCCAGATCCGGATGCGTTCTTCGTTCCGCTCTCTCGCCCGGCCAGTGGGGCGCTGCGGACTCCATCCCAAGCCGACCAGCACCTTCCACACGTGGCCTTCGTGATAGCGGATGGCGAACTCCTGCTCGATCAGGTGGCCCACTCGCGGGCAGGTCCACAGCGGCGTCTCGTAGCCCAGCGCCTCGGGGCCTTGCAGCAGAAGTTGCGCCAGCCGCCGACGATCCTGCTCACTCAGCAGCGGCTTGCGACCGGCCCGTCCGGCTCGCCGCAAGGAGGCTCGGCCTTGCTGGCGATATTGCCGCGCCCACCGCCCCACGGTCTGCCGGACCACCTTCACCCGTCGTGCCGTCTCGGCCTGGCTCAATCCCTTCTCCATCCAACGAATGGCTTCAAAGCGGCGCTTTTCCAGCGCCGCAAAATCCCGTCTCACTCCTGCTGGGTTTCCCATGCAGGGTTAGACGCACGTTCCCCTCAAAAGGTGTCACTATATTATGCGGGACTCAATAGATA
>Ga0209343_10001384_pt1 | contig 32705 bp, 34 predicted proteins | sample RifCSPlowO2_02_FD_184026 | JGI IMG/M metagenome (GOLD analysis project Ga0209343, IMG submission 184026) | Groundwater microbial communities from Rifle, Colorado - Rifle CSP2_plank lowO2_0.2 (SPAdes) (version 2) | ecosystem: Environmental > Aquatic > Deep subsurface > Groundwater | place... | reverse complement strand
TCGAGCTGGTTTGCGAGCCCGTCGGTGGCGGTGTGACGCTGCCGCGATTCCGGGCGGCCGGACTTCAAGCGTGAAACACGCGTCTTCGCGCGCCATCTGAGCGTGTCTGAACGCATGATTCAACCCAATGCGAGATTTCGCTGACCCCATTTCGCTGCGTCGTCCTTCCAGACGGTAGTCGAGGGGGCTCCCCCTGACCTGACCACGGCCACGGTTGCGCGGCGGGCGATTGAGCCCTTGTCAATGCATGATCGGATCGTGGTAATCGTTGCGCCGGTCGGTTGTGGCAAGATGCCATTGACACGAGCCGTCGCCCTCCAGTGTCTGGCGCATGAACATGGACAGCGTAACCGTGGGCGCGTATAGCCGTTCACGGTGTTCGCCGCAGCGCTTCTGTGGCCTGCAGCAGTTCCTCGCTGGTCAGTACGTTGAAGAACTCCACTGCACCGGTCGATCCTGAGCGCCGCGCAAGGCGGCTGCGGCGTTGATGCAAATCGGCTCGCATTTTACGATCCATGGTGGCTGGCCTAAGGAAAGATGGTTTGGATGCTTCGTAACCAACCCTCCTATCGATCAAGGCAAGGGTCAGCCACCTCTTTGCTTTCAAGCACTTACGCGCGTTCGCGATGACCGGCGCGCCAAGGTAAGTTCTATTCGGATTAACCCTGAATTTTCGTACCATGGTTAAGTTCGGTGCATTGCCTGTTCGGTTCTTGAGCGCCATTCGTTCATGGACCGGCGTATCTGGCCGCAGCGATGGACCAGTGGAAGAACATGCGCACGGGCAAGTTCAGGTGTCCAAGTGTCTGGCCGCGATGTAAGCGAAGGTCATGGCCGGGCCGATCGTGATGCCTGCCCCCGGGTAGGCTCCGCCCATGACGCTGGCCATGTCGTTGCCCACGGCATACAGGCCCTGGATCGGCGTGCCGTCCGCCGCGCGCAGCACGCGCGCGTGCTCATCGGTCTGAAGTCCCTGGAACGTCCCCAGGTCGCTGGGTTCCAGGCGCACCGCGTAAATCGGTCCCCGCTCGATAGGCGCCAGGTTGGGATTGGGCTTGCGGGAGGGATCGCCGCCGAAATGGTTGTAGACGTTGGAGCCCTTGCCGAAATCGAGGTCCTTGCCGCCGCGGGCGAACCCGTTGTAGCGCTGCACGGTGCTGTCCAGGGCCGCGGGTTCGATGCCGAGTTGACTCGCCAGCCCGGCCAGGGTGTCGCCCCGGATCAGGTACCCGCGGTCGACGTAGCGCGTGATCGGCATGGGAAAGGGCGGCACCACGCCCATGCCGTAGCGGCGGATCGTGGCGTGGTCGCAGATCAGGAACGCCTCGACGCGGGCATCGTTCGCACATGCCTTCACCATGGCGGGGACGAAATCGTGGTAGGAGTCCGCTTCGTTCGCGAAGCGCTGGCCCCGGCGGTCCACCGCGATGAAACCGGGCTTGCAGCGATCGATGAAGTGGGGGTATGGCGTGAACGTGCCGTCGCCGTTGGGCAGATTTGACACGGGCGTCCAGGCCGCGGGATTGGAGCCCCCCTTGGAAAACCCCGCACCATGTGCCTGTGCCAGTTGCGCCCCGTCACCGGTGTTGCCGGGTGGGGCCAGGCTGACGTGGTTCTTGCCCTGGGCCACGTGCGGGTAGCGCTCGCGGCGCCACGCGTCGTTGCGGGGGAAGCCGCCGCTGGCCAGGATAACGCCCTTGCGAGCGACCACCTCGACGGTGCGGCCGTCGCGGCGCACCAGGCCGCCGCTCACCCGGCCGTCCTGCTCGATCAGGCGCACCAAGGGTGAGCCCGTCCAGAGCGGCACACCCTTCTCGAACAGCGACAGCGCCAGGCGCGCCACGAGCGCGTTGCCATTGGCGATGGCGGTGCCCCTCGGCCAGCTCAGGCGATCGCGCGCGTAACGAGCGAGCATGCACAGGACGTGAACACCCGAGCGCAGGGAGCGTGTGGCATTGAAGAGGTGAGGGATGTCCGAGCGCGAGACAGACATGCCGCCGAACAGCATCATGGTTGTGATCGGGACCCGCAGTTCCCGAAAGCGCTGGCCCAGCCGGCGGCCATCGAAGGGCTCCGGCAACAGGGAGCGCCCGCCACTCGATGCGCCGGGACGCAGGGGGTGGTAGTCGGCCCAGTTCGGAATCAGCTGGTAGCGCACATGGCTGCGCGCCAGCATGTGGTCCAGCATCCGGGGTGCGTTCTCGACGAACGCGCGGGCCTTGGGTTCATCGAAGAACTCACCAGCTTCTTCCTTCATGTAGGTCAAGGCGTCCTCGGGAGAGTCCTTCAAGCCGGCCTGCCTGGCCAGGCTGTTGCCGGGAATCCAGATCACCCCCGCGGAGTAGGCCGTGGTGCCGCCGAACACCGGCTCTTTTTCCGCCACGATGACATCCAGCCCGCTGTCCGCCGCGGTGAAAGCCGCCGTCAAACCGGCGGCGCCGGAGCCGGCAACCAGCACATCACATTCGATCTTTTCCATGCTTGTGGTCTCGTTGGTCATCAAAGGCCCATCAGCTGGGCAATGATGTTGCGCTGGATCTCGTTGGCCCCGCCGCCCACGGGGCCGATGCGCGAGTCCCGGAAGAAGCGCTGCATGTCGTGCTCCATCATGTAGCCGGCCCCGCCCATGATCTGCATGCCCAGGTTGGCGCAGTCGAAGTCGTTGTCGGTCGACACCACCTTGGCCATCGCGGTCTCGATTCGCGGCTCGACACCGGCGTCCAGCATCTCCGCCACGCGGTAGGTCATCAGGCGCGTGGTCTCGGCCTTGATGCGCATGTCGGCGAACTTGTGCGCCACCGCCTGGAACTGCGTGATCGGCTGGCCGAACTGCACGCGCTGCGTCGCGTAGTCCTTGGCGTAGTCGATCACGTGCTGCGTGTTGCCGGCGCCGGCCGCAGCCAGGCACAAGCGCTCCATGTTCAAGCACTTCATCAGGCCGCGCCAGCCTTTGTTCTCGGCACCGATGAGGTTTTCCGCTGGCACTTCCACGTTGTCGAAGAAGACCTCGTTGGCGCGGGTGGTGCGGCGGCCCAGGGTGTCGAGCATGCGGATGGTGACGCCCGGCGCGTCGGCCGGGATGAGCAGCATGCTGATGCCCTTGTGCCCGGCAAACTGGGGGTCTCCGGCCGGCCCGGTGCGCACCGCTGTGACCAGGTGGTTCGCCACGTGGGCGCAGGTGATGTAGAGCTTCTGGCCGTTGACCAGGTAGCGCTCGCCACGGCGCTCGGCCTTGGTGGAGATTGCCGCCGCATCGGATCCCGCTCCGGGTTCGGTCAACGCGATGGCCATGCGCAGGCGACCGTCCATGATGCCCGGCAGGTACGCGCGCTTGAGTTGCTCGCTGCCGTGCAGGGCGATGTGCTGGCCGGCGTAAATGACCGTGGTCAGGTAGGCCGTGGCCACGCTGGCGTAGTGGTAGGCCATGGCCTCCACCAGCACCGCGAGGTCCTTGTGCGAGCCGCCCGAGCCGCCCTCGGCCTCGCTGAACGGCAGGCTCATCCAGCCAGCGTCGGCCAGCGCCTGGTAGGCCTCGAAGGGGAATTCACCCGCGCGGTCGAGTTCGCGGATTTTTTCCACAGGCAGCTCGGCCTGCAGCAGGTCCAGCACCGAGTCGCGAATCATGCATTGCTGTTCGGTGAAGCCGAAGGTGTTCCAGTCTTGTCGCGCCATGGCGATGTGTCTCCAGTAGTGAAATGGGTTAGGCGCGGGTGCGCACCAGGGTCGCGAACAGGCCGGACTGAACCACCTCGTCGCGCTGATTGAGGATTTCCATGTGGCGCTTCACCACCCCGGCCTGGCCGTTCGAGGTCAGCCGCTTCTCGGTGACGCTCCAGCGCAGGTGGATGCGGTCGCCGAAAAACACCGGGGCCAGGAACCGCCAGTCCTCCATGCCCAGGAAGGCGAGCGCGGTGCCCTGCAGCTGCCCAGCCTTGGCCGACAGCCCGGTCGCCACCGAGAGCACAAGCAGGCCGTGTGCCACCCGCTGGCCCAGCGGCGAGCGCTGCGCGTAGGTGGCGTCGGTGTGCAGAGGGTTGTTGTCTCCCGACAGCGCCGCGAAGGCCATGACGTCGGTTTCGCTGATGACTTGCTCCGGCGTCACGACGGGAGCGGCCTGCGGGTCGAAGTCTTCAAAAAACCATCCCATGGCTCATGTCCTTTTCATGTTCTTTGATGAGGGGCTATGTTGGCTGGCGCACGATCAGGGCGTCCACCGCGACAAAGCGATTGCCCCGCGCCATCACGGGGTTGAGGTCGATTTCGTCAACGTCGTCGCACAGGTCCATGCACATGCGCGAGAAACGCGCCACCAGATCGGCCAAGGCATCGAGGTCGACGCCCGGCTTGCCGCGATAACCCTGGAGCAGCGGGTAGACCTTCAGCCGCCGCAACATCGCGGCCGCCTGCAGCGGGTCGACCGGCGCCAGCTCGGTTGCGACGTCGCCAAACATCTCGATCAGCACGCCGCCCATGCCCACCATCACGAGGGGACCGAAGACGGGGTCGCGCTTCATGCCCAGCACGAGCTCGAAATCCCCCTTCTCCATCGGTTGCAACAAGAAGCGGCCAGGGCCCGCGCCGGGCGCGTGTTCGTGCAGGGACGCCAGCATCTGGTGAGCCGCCCGAGATACCTCGTTGACGCTCGCCAGGCCCACCCGAACCAGGCCCAGCTCGGTCTTGTGCGCGATGCCGGGGGCGTCGTACTTCAGCACGAGAGGAAACGGCATCTCCATGGCCTGTTGCTCCACCTCTCGCACGCTGGCCGCCGCCCGCTCCTGCACAACGGGCAGGCCGTACAACGCCACCAGTTTTTTTGCCACTTGTTCGGTGATCACCTGCGGTTGCTGCTGCCGAAGCAAGGCAAGCGCGGGCGATGGCGCGCCGGCTGGTGCCCCCACGGCGTGCGCGGGTCGGGGCGTTTCGCGCCAGCGATGCCAGTCCTGCCAGGCCGCCAGCGTGCGAAAGCAGCGCTCGGTGTCGCGGAAGAAGCCGATGCGTTCGTCGCGCATGTAGGTGGTCGCGCCCGGGCCTTCCAGCCAGTGGGGCAGCCAGACGATGCACACGGGCTTGCCGGCCTCGCTCGCCAGTGCCGACACCACCGGGCAGCGCTTGTCGGCGATGACCTGTCCCGCCGTGACCTGCGGCAGCACCAGGGCGCCGTAATGGTCGTCATGCAGCATCGCGCGCGCGCAGGCCTCGAACGCCTCGGGGCTGTTAAGCACCTGGCCGGTGATGTCACACGGGTTGTGCGGCGAGCCGAACTCCGGCACGGTGGCGTCCAGCACCGCTTGCGCCCCGGCATGGGGTTGCGGCAGGTCGATGCCATGGTTGGCGCCCGCGTCCGCGCACATGATGGCGGCACCCCCGGATGTGGCCATCACCGCCACCCCCGGTGCCACCGGGGCCGGCGCCTTGGCGAAGAAGTCCGCCATTTCAGTCAGTTCGGCGAGTGAATGCGCCCGCACGAAGCCGCCGCGCCGCATCGCCGCATCGAAGGCCTGCGACGAGCCCGCCAGGCTGCCTGTGTGCGATTGCGCTGCCGCCGCCGCAGCTTCGCCCACCGCGGTCTTGTAGACGATCACCGGCTTGCCCCGCTCGCGCGCGGCGTCGGCCAGCGCCTGCAGGCGTTCGGCGTCACCCGCCGCTTCGAACACGCAAGCCACGCTGCGGCAATCGGGGTCCTGCACCAGGTAGTGGGCCAGGTCCAGGACGTCGACGTCGCAGGAATTGCCTGCCGTCAGCAGGTGCGTGTAGGCCATGCCGTTGTGGGCGCCCTGCAGCAAGGCGTAGCCCAGAGCGCCGGACTGGCTGACCAGGCCCACGCGGCCCGGTGGTCGCGGCAGTTGCGCATACCCCATCTGGAACAGCAGGCCCGCGCCGAGGGCCACGTGGGCGATGCCCAGGCAATTGGGCCCGAGGATGCGAAGGCCGCTGCCGCGCGCGATGTCGGCCATCGCGTCCTGCAAGGCGATGCGCTCGGACAGGCCCGTCTCGCTGAAGCCCGAAGCGTAAACAATGGCGCCGCCGGCGCCGGCATCGGCCGCCTCGCGCACCGCATCCAGCGCGGCTTGCCAAGGCAACGCGATGACGACGCAGTCGGGCGCAGACGGCAACGCCTTCAGGCTGGCGTGGCAAGGCCACCCGGCCAGTTCGTCGTAGCGTGGGTTCACCAGGTGGATGTCGCCCTGGTAGTGGGCTAGGTTCTCCAAGGTGCGGTTGGAAAACGAACCGGGTTTGGCGCTGGCGCCGACGATGGCGATGCTGCGCGGAGCAATCAGACGGTGCAGTTCGTGCGGCGCGTACAGGCGCCGTTGGGCAGAAGGCATGGGAGCGTTGATGTCAAAGGGGGTCAATAAGGCGGGCGGCGAACAGCGGGCCGTCCTCGTAGGCCAGCACCGCCAGTTCGACCTCGCGGTCAAGGAGTCGGGCGGTGGGCGTGTTGCCCAGCAGGCGCGTTGCGATGCGCAAACCGGCCCGCAGGTCGATGATGCCGACCTGATACGGCGCCTCGGCGCCGAACACCTTGGGGGCCGCATGGATGGTGGTGGCGGAATAGACCACGCCACGCGGCTCGATGGCCCGCCACTGCACGCTGCGGTGCCAGCAGTGGGGGCAGAAAGGCTTGGGGGGAAAGGACAGGCGATCGCAGGCCGTGCAGTGTGTGGCCATGAAGCGGCCCTCGTCGAGCCCGCACCAGAACGCGCTGGTGAAGCTCGACTGCGCCGGAGGGTAGGGGCGCGTGCCAGCCATCGGCAAGCGCGGCATGGCGGGCATTTGTGCGGCATCGCTCATGCGGCGGCCTCCAGGATGTGCACCAGCGCTGCGTTGTAGTTGCCCAGTTCGCAGGCGGCCATGGCGATGGCGGCTTCCGGCACCTGGCGCGCACCCGCGCGTCGGGTCAGCTGCTCGAACAATTCCAGATAGGAATACAGGGGCGTGATGAAGGGCGGGTGTCCGCGCGCGATCAGACCACCCGAGGTGCAGATGGGGATGCGCCCACCCAGGGCGGTTTCGCCGGCCGCCGCCTGTGCGGCGCCGCGCCCGCGCGGCGTCAGGCCCAGGGCCTCGCTGACAAGGACCTCCACGATGGTGCAGGGCGCATACAGCTCCGCGACGTCGATGTCGTCGGCCTGAAGGCCTGCAGCCCGATAAGCCTGGCCGCCGGCGCGCACCGCCGCGTTGAAGGCAATCATGTCGGTCGGCACTTCGGATATCTGGTGAGCACCTTCGTGATGAAAGCCGCGCCCGATCACGCGTGCATACGGCTTGCCCAGCGCGCGCGCCGCATCTTCGCTGGCCAGCACGATGCAGGCGGCGCCGTCGGACCGGGGCGGCACCTCGTACAGGCCGAAGGGTTCGACGATGGGGCGCTGTGCGAGCACCTCCTCCAGCGTCACCAGCTCCCGGTACTGGGCCAGTGGGTTCAGCGCCGCGTGGCGGCGATTCTTCACCGCCACGCTGGCGATCTCGGCCCGCGTGGCGCCGGTTTCGTGCATGTAGCGCATCGCGTCCATCGCGTACCACGAGATCGGCGTGAAGCCGAATGGCGTGTGGAAGGCGACGTCGCCGGTGGCGCGCATCGAGCGGTTCATGTGCTCGGCGCTGCAGATGGCGGTCTCGAAGTTCACGCCGAGTGCCAGCGCCACGTCCGCGCGCCCGGTCTCGATCATCTGCGCCGCCTGGTCGAACGCGAGCCCACCGGTCATGCCGTTGCCCACCACCTCCATCACCACGCCATTGCTCGGCAGGCGCAAGTAGTTGGCCATGAAGGTACCGAAGTAGAGCTGCTGGGTGTAGGGCCGCGGGTGGCACAGCACCATCGCGTCGATGGACTCCTTGCCGACGCCCGCCTGGCCGACCGCCTCAAGCACGCAGGCGGCCAGGACCTCATGTTCCAGCACCTGAAGGTCGAGGCCGGGTGCGGTCTGCACCCGGCCACAGGGGATGCCGGCGGCACCGACGATGGTCACTTGCCTGCTCATCAGATTTCCGCGTCTCTCAGGGTTGCTTGAGCAGGCCGGCTCGCTCGACGAAGCGGCGCTCATGCTGGTACGCCTCAACGGTCCATTTCGTGTATTGCTCGGTCGAGCGATACCAGGGGACCTGATACAGGTTGTCGAGGAGGGCCTTGTTGTCCGGTGTCTCCATCGCGGTCTTGAAGGCGTCGTGCAGCCGCTTGACCACGGCCCCCGGCATGTTGCGCGGTCCCACCAGGCCGTAGGGCGATGAATAGATGATGTCGTAGCCCAGCTCTTTCGAGGTGGGCACATCGGGCAGGCGGGGCAGGCGCTCCGCGTCGAAGATGTTGAGGATCCGCACTTTGCGCGCCTCGGCCTGGGTGATCACGCTGCCGACGTTGTTGAGCGTGACCATTACATGGCCGCCCAGCATGGCCGTGGTGGTTTCGCCACCGCCCTTGAACGGCACGTGCACCGCTTGAAATCCCGCCTGGTGGGCCAGCGCTTCCATCAGCAGATGCAAGGAGGAGCCTTGACCGGGCGTGCCGTAGGTCAGTTGCCCCGGATTCGCTTTGGCCCAGGCGATCATGTCCTTCAAGGACTTGAACGGCGAGTCGTCCCGCACCGCAATGGCGAAGGTGTAGCCGCCCAGGCCGATGATCCAGGTGAATTCGTTGAGCGGGTTCCAGTCCACTAGCTGCATGTGCGGCTGGCGCAGCAGGGACACCGTGCTGGCGGCGATGGTGTAGCCGTCGGGCTTTGCCAGGCGGGCCATCTGGACGGGTCCGATGGTGCCGTTGCCGCCAGGCTTGTTCTCGATGACGATGGGTTGCCCCAGGCTGCGGGTCGCCAGCTCGGCCAACTTGCGGTACTGCGCATCCGTGGGGCCGGCGCTGTACGGCACGACGAGCGTGATCGGGCGGGTGGGGAACTCCTGGGCCATTGACGAACCTGCGGCCGTCAACAGCAGGGATACAACGCAAATGTGTCTGCGCAAGGGATTCATATCGTCTCCTTTTGTCGTGGTGGGTAGCCCCCCTCGTGTTGCGAACGCGCCAGGCAGGGGCCGATGACGGGGGTGTATCCGCAAAGTCTGTGCCATTCGGCTGGCGTCCCCAAAAGCGCCTTCTCGCCTAAAATTCGTCCTCAATGAAGACACTTATATGTCCTGTATGAATGCATCAATGAAAAATGTCCCCTATGAAGACATTGCAAACGCTAGGGAGTCCGTGGGCATCTGGATGCGCGATCTGGATACCGGCCAGGAACAATTGCATGGCACCGCGTGCCTGGCATCCATCCGCCGGCAGGTTCTCCCCGAGCTGGACAAGTGGCTGCAGCGCGGCCTTGACGCGGGTCTGTTTGTCACCGAAGGCGCCGCCCCCTTGATCGTCGTGGTCTGGCTGGTGGAAGCCGCTCAGGTGATGCTCATCAAGCCTGCGGGAGAAGACGACGCATTGATGCGCTTCATGGCCACGGTGCCGTTCGCGGCACCGGTCCTGAACCATATTCTGACCAGCCCGCACGACGCCATCTCGGTCGTCGATCGCGGCGGCATCCTGCGCTACATCAGCCCGACACACGAGCGCTGGCTGGGCCTGCGTTCGGGTGAGGCGGTAGGCCGGCCCGCGCACCAGATCATTCCCAATTCGCGCATGGCGGAGGTTGCCGCCTCCGGCGTCGCGGAGATCGGACAACCTTATTCCGCAGACGGCGTGGCCACCCGCATCGTCAGCCGGATCCCGATCCGGATCGGCGGAGAGGTCGTGGGTGTTGTGGGGCGGACCTTGTTCAAGGGGCCTGAGGTCGTGCAGCGCATGTACCGCGAGGTGTCGCGCCTGCAGAACGAAGTCGCACGCTACCAGCGAACCCTGGGCGTGATGGCGCCCGAACCGGAGTCACTGGGCCGGCTGGTCGGGAACAGCGCACCGATGCTCGACCTGAAGAAGGAGATACGGCTCGTCGCCGAACTCGACGTTCCCGTGCTGATCCTTGGCGAGAGCGGTGTCGGCAAGGAGCTGGTGGCGCTGGCCTTGCATGACCTGAGCCCCCGTCGGAAACAGCAGATGGTCTCGCTGAACCTGGCCGCCTTGCCGGCGAGCCTGCTGGAAGCGGAGCTGTTCGGCTACGCGCCAGGTAGTTTCACGGGCAGCCACAAACAGGGGCGCATCGGGAAATTCGAACTCGCCGACAAGAGCACCGTGTTCCTGGACGAGGTCGGCGACATTCCAGCGGACATCCAGGTGAAGCTGCTGCGGGTGCTCGAGGACCACACAGTCGAGCGGCTGGGTGAGCACCGCTCCCGCAAGGTCGACTTCCGGCTGGTGGCTGCCACCCACCGGAAAATGGACGAGCTCGTCGCTTTGGGACAGTTCCGCCTAGACCTGTTCTACCGCCTTGCCGGCGTGACGCTGCACGTTCCCGGTCTGTCCGAGCGGCTGGAGGACATTCCGGAACTCCTGACCCACTTTGCTCAGCAGTTCTGCGCTCGCAACCGCTGGGAAGTGCCAGAAATCCATCCCGAAGTTGCCCCGTTTCTGGCCCAGCAAGCCTGGCCCGGCAACGTGCGCCAGCTGCGCCAGCGCATTGAGGAGGCCCTGGTCTTCTCGGCGCGGCAGACGCTGGAGCGCCGCCATTTCGAACGCCATGGCGCCAGCCGGCAGCCTCGCGTTCATGACCCAGCGCTGGCCATGGCGGTGCCTTTGGAGAACCCACTGACCATGACGCAGCACATGCAAAAGGCGGTACGCGAGGCGGTAGAGGCTCACGGTGGCAACAAGCAACGAGCGGCCAGGGCACTCGGCATTTCCCGCTCCCATCTTTACCGACTGCTGGGTGGTTGAGGAAGCGCCTCAATGCACCGAACTTGCGCCAAGTCGACTAGAATCGATGGCGACAAATGCTTGATTTATTTGATTATTTCGTCAATTTCTCCGAACAAGGCAGATGGCCACGGCAAGAAAATTCAGGGTTAACCCTAGATTCGCTCTTCGCTGATCTCGCGGCGCGCATCCGCTGCGATTACTTTGCCGCCAGTGCGCGGCACGCCGCCTTCACCCGCCGCCGATCTTGACGTTGCCGCGCTTGATCGGCGTGCCGCTGTCCATGGGCGGCACTTCACAACGCGCCATGCTCGATAACTTCTTCGGTTCGCTCGATGGTCGCCGCGATTGGCGCCGGGGGGGGTGCGGGCCTGAGGTGCCCGAGCGTCAGATGCTGTTCGAGGCCCTGGACAAGCTGGGCCCTGCCTATCTGCTGGTGCTGGTGCTGGTGCTGGACCGTGGCTACCCGGCGGCCTGGCTGCTGGCGTGCCTACAGCAGCGCGGCATTCGCTTTTGCACCCGTGGTGACAAGGTTGACGTCTCCCCCATATCCGGTCACTTCTAAGGATGGTGTTCAAAACCGGCGCAGCGAAGCCCGGTGAACGCATGAATCTCGCGGCATGAAACTGCCGCGCCCGTTTTGATCGATTTCAATGCCACCGAGGTCGATTTGTCAGCCTTGCGAGACCCCATCGAGGCCCTTGGGCGCGCTGCAGGCGCACTCATCCCTGCGTACTCTGCAAAAGTCGGTGCCGCGCCATCCAGAGATTGGAGAGCGCGAACAGTGTGTGCAGTTGCGCCGTGTTCTTCATCAGCCCTCGGTAGCGCACCTTCACAAACCCGAACTGGCGCTTGATCACACCCTGGTAGCCCGCGTCGGCGAACACATCGGTTTCTTCACCGTGCACCAGCGCGCTGGCCTTCGTCACATCATTGACGTTGGCCGCTGTGCCCACCACCGTGTGCACCAGGCCTGAATCGGCGTCTACGCCGACGTGTGCTTTCATTCCGAAGTGCCATGCATGGACGCCCCCGGTTTGCCAAGCTTTCATTTCACGACGGTTCGCAGGTATCGATTGCAGCCATGCATCCGAACTTTGTGTGTAGGCCAAGCCTACGGTCCCTGATGGAATTCGCTGGTTGGCTCCCCATCACTGGTGTGCACTCGAGGTGCGGGGCACTTCTCGGGTTTGACCAACCACGGTCTGACCTGTCTTGCCATCATGTCGTGATTGCCTGAGCAATCGGTGGTTCAGTTCCTCCTCAACATTGCCGTCCTGCCGGCGCTTTTTCCGAGCCTCATGCTCCGGCAGCCATCGTGGCCCGGTCGCTGCGATACGTTCGATCCTTCGCAAGCAAGGCCCATACGACACGGGCGTTCTTGTTGGCAAGCGCTACCGCAGCGACGTTGGGGGTTCGTCGCAGCAGCAGTTTCCCCAACCAACTGTCTTCCTTCGTGGCTTTGCGTTGGGCGGCCAGAATTGCTGACCGTGCACCATGGATCAAAAGCGTTCGAAGGTACGTGTCGCCGCGCTTGCTGATGCCCAGCAGCTTAGCTTTGCCGCCGGTTGAGTGCTGGCGAGGAACGAGCCCCATCCACGCCGCGAGCTGCCTGGCGTTTTCGAAGGCCTTGGCATCGCCGATGGTCGCCACCAGCGCACTGGCCGTGACAGGTCCGATTCCTGGGATCTGTTCGAGCTTGCGGCTGATCTCGCTCTCTCGATGCCATGCTTTGATCTTCGCCTCCAAATTCAAAACATGCGTGTCCAGCACCTTCAGGTGGTCGACCAATTGATCGACAAGCATTCGGAACGAGCCAGGCAGCTCATTGCTGGCGTCCTCAATGAGCTCGGGAACGCGAGCGGCGATATTGCCGATACCCTGCGGCACGATGAGCCCAAACTCCGCGAGCAGGCCTCGAATCTGGTTGGCCTGAGCCGTGCGTGCTTTGATGAACCCCTGACGCACGCGGTGTAACGCCAGCACAGCTTGTTGCTCAATATTTTTGACCGGCACGAAGCGCATGTTCGGCCGAGCCACTGCCTCGCAGATCGCCTCCGCGTCAGCGGCATCGTTTTTGTTGGTCTTGACGTACGGTTTTACGAACTGCGGCGCGACCAGGCGTACGGTGTGATCGAGCGCCTGTAGCTTGCGAGCCCAGTGATGCGCGCTCCCGCAAGCCTCCATGCCAATCAAGCACGTCTGCAAGTTGGCGAAGAACGGGGCCACCTGCTCTCGCTTCAGCTGCTTTCTCAGCACGGTCTTTCCGTGCTCATCAACTCCGTGGACTTGGAACACGTTCTTGGCCAAGTCGATACCAGCGGTAGTAACCTTCATGGTGGACGCCCCTTCCGTTTCAAGTGGTTGATCAACGCTTCCACTTTGGCACGTCGATGCCGATCGGGGTGGGGGCGTCCATCCCATTATTGGTTGCCCTTCTTCACTTGGTGCATCTCCGGGTCACGCTCGCCATTGGCGTTCTTGGTCGAACTGGGTGCCGCAATCAAGGTGGCGTCGATGGCTGTGCCGTTCTTGAGCAGCAGGCCCTTGGCGGCCAGCGTGCTGTTGACGGTAGCCAGTATCTGAATGCTGAGCTGGTGCTCTTCGAGCAGGTGGCGAAAGCGCAGGATGCTCACGCGATCCGGAATGCGCTGGGCGCTGGAGAGGCCAGCGAAGTCGCGGTACAGCGGCGTCTCGAACAGAGCCTCTTCCATGGCCAGGTCCGACAGGCCGAACCACTGTTGCAAAAAATGAATGCGCAGCATGGTCTCGTGCGCAAAGGGCGGACGCCCCGTGCTGGCTACCGGCGAGGCCGCTGCGATCAACGCGATGAGTTCGCGCCACGGCACCACCAACTCCATCTCGTCCAGAAACACGGCCTTGCGCGTGCGCCTCGTGCTCAGATTCAGTCCCAGTTCGGCTTGTTTCTTCATGACCTGATTGTTCTGCTTCACCAGCCTTCACGCCATTGGGGACTGCACGGGGTTTTGAACACAATCCCTAGATAATTCCTCATGAATTCGCATGTGCGCAATTGGCTCATTGTTGAACCGCTGCCTCAGACAACAACGCTCGGATGTCTTCGTCGGAATAGCCAAATTCGCGCAACAGTTCCACCGTGTGCTCCCCCAATTTGGGTGCATGGTGCCTCTTTTCCGGCACTGAGTGCGACCACTCAGTAGGGATGCTTACGTCTAGCATTTCCCCTTCGCTTGGATGAGTGACCTGCTGGATGTATCCGGTTTCCGCAAGATGAGGGTCGGTCAGGATGTCGTCAATGCTGTACATGCGTGCTGCGGGAATATCTGCGTGCTCCAGTAGCGCAAGCCACTCCCCAGTGCTTCGTGTTCGAAAGATTTCGCCGAGAAAGCCGTAGACGTGGTCAATGTGCTCGAGGCGCTTGCCCTGGCTGCTGAAGCGCACGTCCTGCGCGAATACCTCGGACTTGCCAATGGCATCGAAGAAGCTACGCCAATGCTTGTCGTTGTACACCAGGACGCAGATATGGCCATCGCTTGTCTCGTAGGGTCGGCGATCACGTGCGAGACTACGTTGATATCCGGAAGGTCCCGTCGACGGCCTATAGAGGTGCCCGGCAAGGTGCTCACCAAGTACTATGGAAAGCATGCCTTCAAACATGGGCACATCGATCCGCTGTCCAATGCCGGAACGCTCGCGATAGAACAGTGCAGCGGTGATGGCGTTGCACAGTTGCAGACCGACCACGCGGTCGACCAAGACCATGGGGGCATACCGGGGGGCCTCTCCAGTGGCCTGCCCCGTAAGCCAAGGGATGCCGCACATGCCTTGGATGAGATCGTCGTAGGCGGGTTTTGCGGCGTAGGGACCACGCTGACTGAATCCGTAGGCGCCAGCGTAGACGATCTTCGGAGACGCATTCTTCAGGTCTTCGTACCCGAGGCCCAGGCGAGCCATAGCCTGCGGCCGGATGTTGTAGAGCAACACATCTGAGCTGGCTGCCATGTGCAGCAGCGCGTCGCGACCTGAAGGCTTCTTGAGGTCGAGAACGATGGAGCGCTTGTTGCGGTTGGTCGTCAGGTAGAAGTGGCCCATGCCAGGATTTCGCATAGGGCCGGCTTGACGCATCACGTCCCCGCCAGGCGGTTCGACCTTGATCACATCGGCACCCAAGTCAGCCAACTGCTGGCTGGCATATGGGCCCATGATCACACTCGTCAGATCGAGAACGCGAATGCCAGAAAGAGGTCCGCTCATTTTCAATCGACTTTCGCGCCGGAGAGTTTGACGACCTTTCCCCACTTGTCGTACTCAATGTTCATGAAGGACTTGAACTCGGTGGGGGGCAAGGTCCATGCCTCATAGGCCATGCCACGAATGGCCTGCTGAAGTTCTGGGGTCTGCATCGCCTTGAGAGCGGCCTGATACAGCCGGTCGACGACGGGTTGAGGGAGTTTGGCGGGGGCCACCAGACCGAACCACAGGTCGCTACCCGCTTCGTCGAAGCCTGGCACACCGGACTCGCGCATGGTGGGCACGTCGGGCAGATAACTGCTGCGCTTGACACTGGTCACGGCAAGCGGCCTGACATGGCCGGCACGGATTTGAGGCAGCGAGGTGATGGGGATATCGAACATGGCCGAGACGCTGCCGCCCATGACATCCACCAGGGCGGGCGCACTGCCCTTGTAAGGAATGTGCTCGAGCTTCGCGCCTGTCAACGCTTTGAGCAGCTCTCCGGAGAGGTGATTGGTTGCGCCGTTGCCGCCCGATGCGTAGTTCGCCGAAACACCACTGCGCTTGGTCCATGCAATGAACTCGGCCAGCGTGTTGGCTGGCACCTTGGGGTTGATGACCAGCACGTTGGTGTACGAAACGATGGGAGTGATCGGAGTCAGATCGGTGCGCGGATCGTAGGGGTGGCGTGGGTAGAGGTGTGGATTGATCGCGGTCGTGCCGGTGTGAGCCATTCCGATGGTGTAGCCGTCGGGTGCTGCCTTGGCCACCCCGTCGATGCCGATGCTGCCTCCGGCCCCTGGGCGGTTGTCCACGATGATGGGCTGGCCGAGCACTTCCCCCATGCTCTTGGCGAGGGACCGTGCCAGTACGTCGGTCGGCCCGCCTGCAGAGAATGGCACGATCATACGGATGGGCTTTGATGGGTAGTCCTGCGCAAAGCTCGCAAGAGGGACGGCGAGAAACAGGCCAGAAAAGGTGAGGCCCAGCAAGGTTCGAATCGGGGTCATTGTCTTGTCTCCTAGGGTTATGGTCTTGTCGCGGCGAATCAAAGTTATGGGCTTCTTTCATGTGCTCATGAATTCGCCCTCCTGCTGGTGTTGCGTGCGATCCTCAGGCGTGCTCGCGGAGCAGTTCGCGCGCGATTATGAGCTGCATGATCTGGCTGCTTCCCTCGTAGATGCGAAGCAGGCGCGCGTCGCGGTAAAGGCGCTCGATGGCGTATTCCTTGATGTAGCCATTGCCTCCGTGCACCTGCAGCATGCGGTCGGCGATGCGGCCTGCCGCCTCGGTCGCGTAGTACTTGCAGCATGCGGCCTCCTTGGTGGTCTTCTTTCCAGCATCTTTCTCCCGCGAGGCCTTCTCGACCATGGCGCGCGCAGCGAAAAGCTCGGTTTGACTCTCAGCCAGCATGGACTGGATCATCTGGAAATTGGCAATGGGCTGGCCGAACTGCTTGCGCTCCATCGCGTAGCGCGTTCCTTCGTCAAGAAGGCGCTCGCACAGTCCGGTGGCCACTGCGGCCATGTGCAGCCGTGCGTGGTCCAGCGACATCATCGCGTTGCGAAATCCCGTGCCTTCCGCGCCGAGCAAGGCGCTGGCGGGAACACGGCAGTTCTCGAAGATCACGTCGGACTCATGAGAGCCCGCGAACCCCATCTTTTTGTACGGCTTGGCCACAGTGATGCCGGGTGTGTCACGATCGACCAGAAAAGCGGAGATGCCCTTGGAACCGACCTCATTCGGCGCCGTGCGCGCGAAGACTGTGAACACGCCGGCATGGATGGCGTTGGTGATGAAGCGCTTGGTGCCGTTGATGACGTAGTGATTGCCATCGCGCACAGCTTTGGTGATCAGAGCAGCGGAATCGGAGCCGGAGTCGGGTTCGGTGAGACAGAAGGACGCCATCATCTCGCCGGTCGCGAGTTTGGGCAGGTACTTTCGCTTCTGCTCTTCGGTGCCATCGTTGACGATGCCCAACGTGCCCACGCCATTGGTGGTGCCGAAGTAGGAGCGGAAGGCGGGCTGCGCGTAGGCGATTTCGAAAACGAGGCTTGCCTCCTCGAACATGCTGAGGCCGAGGCCCCCGTATTCCTCGGGGATGGTCATGCCGAAGAGGCCGAGTTCCTGCAGGCCCTTCACCACGTGGGGGGGAATCTCCTGCGTCTCCTCCACCACCGTCTCGGCGGGTAGAAGCACCTCGCGCGTGAAGCGCCGGGCGGCATCGATGAGAAGCTCGAGTGTCTGTTCGCGTTCTGTCATGGGTATTTCCGTGGACTCGTTCGTAAAGAGAGAGGATGAAAATTTCAGAGCGCTTTGATCAACTCGGGGACGGCCACGAACAGATCGGCCTCCAGGCCGTAGTCGGCCACCGAGAAGATCGGGGCTTCCGGGTCCTTGTTGATCGCCACGATGACCTTGGAGTCCTTCATGCCGGCCAGGTGCTGGATCGCGCCCGAGATGCCCGCAGCGATGTAGAGCTGCGGTGCCACGATCTTGCCGGTCTGGCCGACCTGCCAGTCGTTGGGCGCGTAGCCCGCGTCCACCGCGGCGCGGCTGGCGCCCAGCGCAGCACCCAGCTTGTCGGCCAGCGGCGTCATCACCTCGTTGAACTTCTCGGCGCTGCCGAGTGCCCGGCCACCGGAGACGATGATCTTGGCGGCGGTCAGCTCGGGGCGGTCGTTCTTGGCGATCTCGCTGCCCATGAACTGGCTCTTGCCGTCGTCGGCTGCTGCGGTTGCCGTTTCCACGGTCGCGCTGCCACCGGTGGCCGCTGCGGGGTCGAATCCCGTGGTGCGCACGGTGATCACGTGCGTGGCGTCCAGGCCCTGCACGGTGGCAATGGCGTTGCCGGCGTAGATCGGGCGCTCGAAGGTGTCTGCGGCGATGACCTTGGTGATGTCGGAGAGCTGGGCCACGTCCAGCGCAGCAGCCACGCGCGGCGCCACGTTCTTGCCGCTGGCGGTGGCGGGGAAGAGGATGTGGCTGTAGTTCGCGGCAATGGTCAGCACCTGCGCGGCCACGTTCTCGGCCAGGCCGTGTTCGAAGCCCGGGGCGTCGGCGTGGATCACCTTGCTCACGCCGGCGATCTGTGCGGCGTCGGCGGCGGCGCCAGCGGCGTTGTGCCCGGCGATGAGCACGTGCACCTCACCACCGCATTGAGCGGCGGCAGCGACGGTGTTCAAGGTCGCGCCCTTGATGGAGGCGTTGTTGTGTTCGGCCACAACAAGAATGTTTGCGAGTGCGGTCATTTGTCGGTTCCTCAGATCACTTTGGCTTCGTTCTTCAGCTTGTCCACCAGGGCAGCCACATCGGCCACCTTGATGCCCGCACCGCGCTTGGGCGGCTCGCTGACCTTCAGCGTCTTGATGCGCGGCGTCACGTCCACACCGAGGTCTTCGGGCTTGAGGATGTCCAGCGTCTTCTTCTTGGCCTTCATGATGTTGGGCAGCGTCACATAACGCGGCTCGTTCAGGCGAAGGTCGGTGGTGATCACGGCGGGCAGCGTGATGGAGAGCGTCTCCAGACCGCCGTCGACTTCGCGCGTGACGGTGGCTTTACCGTCGGCGACTTCCACCTTGCTGGCGAAGGTGGCTTGCGGCAGGCCGGCGAGCGCGGCCAGCATCTGGCCGGTCTGGTTGCAGTCGTCGTCGATGGCCTGTTTGCCCAGGATGATGAGGCCGGGTTGTTCCTTGTCCACCAGGGCCTTCAAGAGCTTGGCCACGGCCAGGGGCTGCAGCTCCACGGTGGTTTCCACCAGGATGGCGCGGTCCGCGCCAATGGCCATGGCGGTGCGCAGCGTCTCCTGGCACTGCGTGACGCCGCAGGAGAAGGCGATCACTTCGGTGACCACGCCCTTCTCCCTCAGGCGCACGGCTTCTTCCACCGCGATTTCGTCAAACGGGTTCATGCTCATCTTGACGTTGGCGATGTCCACGCCACTACCGTCGCTCTTCACGCGCACCTTGACGTTGTAATCCACCACGCGTTTGACGGGGACGATGACCTTCATGTTTGGATGTCTCCTGTTGATATGGACTTCACTGTACGAATCGATAAATTCCATGTCCAATACCAAATTAGACGTCAGTGATATCCTTTTGATAATGAACTTCCGACAGATCACCCAGTTCCTGGCCGTGGTGGAAACGCAGAGCTTTCGCAAGGCGGCGGAACGGCTGCACATCGCGCAACCGCCCCTGTCCACGGGCATCCGGCGCTTGGAAGCAGACCTCGGCGCACCACTTTTCGAGCGCAGCAAGCGCGGCGTGCGTCTTACCGACGCAGGTCGTGTCATTCTGGTGGACGCGCAGCAGATTGCCTTCCATGCTGAGCAGTTACGCAGCGCTGTCGTCGCTCTGCGTAACGGCGTTGGCGGGCGATTGCGCATTGGCTTTGTAGGCTCCGCCACCTATGCGATGCTGCCACGCGTACTGCCGCTTTTTCGCGAGCGCTACCCGAATGTGGTGCTCGACTTGCGCGAAGGCACGACCACACAGATACTTCGCGACCTGGAGGCTGGTGCGCTGGACCTAGGGCTCGTTCGATACCCCGTGGCAGAAGCCACACCGATCGAAATCAGACCGGTGGAATGGGACAGGCTGGTGGTCGCCTTGCCGATGCACCATTCGCTGACCCGGCGCAAACGCGTGACGCTATCGGACTTGGCCAATGAAGCTTTCATCATGTACTCAGCGTCGAGCGCGGTAAACCTTAGAGCACAGGTGATGCTGGTCTGCCAGACCGCCGGCTTTACTCCCCGGGTCACGCAGGAAGCCGTGCAGGTTCAGACGTTGGTCAGTCTTGTGGAAAGCGGCATCGGGGTGGCATTGGTCCCTGCAGCATGCAGCACAGGTTCCACCAGGCGAGTGGTGTTTCGCGATGTGTCGTCAGACGCATCGCTCGCGGTAGCGCTCGGCGTGGCAATGCAGCCGAGCGCCGACGGTAGCGCTGCACAGCGTTTCCGGCAGATGTTGGAAGAGAACCCTCCTCAAAACGGTGACACTGTTCTTTTGCGTCGCCGAAAGCCAGCTCCGTGCGGATCACTTTGACGTTCTCGGTGGCGCTGGCGCCGTCGCTCCCGTTGAAGGCGTGGCCCAGGCCAGTGAGCGCAGCCAGGCGCTCGGACAGTTCAACCACCGGCCCATGGGAGAAACCAGCCAGCATCACGTGGTCGAGCGTGTGCAACTGATCGATCAGCGCGGTGCGGATGGCGGGGTGGTTGTGCCCGAACAGGTTGACCCACCAGGAGCTGATCGCATTCAGATGGCACCCGCCTCCGTGGTCGCGCAGCCACACGCCTTGGGCCCGCGCCACGGGAATCAGCGGCAGCGCAGCACCCTCGGACGCGTGCAGCTTCATCTGGGTGCAGGGGTGCCAAACCCCAGCCGGGCTGCGCTAGCGCCAGGCGTCGTTGGCCGACACGGGTAGCATCAAAGCTCGACGCCCAGGGGCAGGATGACCGGGTCGCCGGCCTGCGGACCGGCAGGCTCGCTGCGGGTTTCGACGATGCGGTTGGCATCATCGGGAAACACGAGTTGGGGCACGGCCTCGTCGAGCTTGTCCTCGTGAACCATGCCGAAGGCCGCGATGATCACCAGGTCGCCCACACTGGCGCGCCGGGCGGCCGAGCCGTTGAGCGAAATGACGCCACTGCCGCGCGGCGACTTGATCGCGTAGGTAATGAAACGTTCACCGTTGTTGACGTTCCAGATGTGCACCTGTTCGTTGGGGCGGATGTTGCTCGCTTCCAGCAGATCTTCGTCGATGCCGCAAGAGCCTTCGTAGTGCAGCTCGCAGTGGGTGACGGTGGCGCGATGGATTTTGGATTTCAGCAAAGTGCGAAACATCGTCCTGATCCTCAAGCACCCGGCGCTCGGCGCGGTGTCATACCAAGCCGGGCCAGCATGTCCATGTCGGCCGCCACATCGGGATTGCCGGTGGTGAGCAGCTTCTCGCCGTAGAAGATGGAGTTGGCACCGCCCAGGAAACACAGGGCTTGCACCGCTTCGCTCATCTGCTGGCGCCCGGCCGAGAGGCGCACGCGGGCACGCGGCATGGTGATGCGCGCCACCGCGATGGTGCGCACGAACTCCAGCGGGTCCAGGTCGGGCTGGTCGGCCAGCGGCGTGCCCTGCACCTTCACCAGGTTGTTGATCGGCACCGACTCGGGGTAGTCGGGTGCGAGGTTCGCGAGCTGGGCCACGAGCGCGGCGCGCTGGCGGCGCGACTCGCCCATGCCCACGATGCCGCCGCAGCAGACCTTGACGCCCGCGCCTCGCACGCGCTCCAGCGTGTCCAGGCGGTCCTGGTAGTCGCGCGTGGTGATCACCTCGCCGTAGAAGTCGGGCGCGCTGTCCAGGTTGTGGTTGTAGTAGTCCAGGCCGGCGTCGCGCAGGGTTTCGGCATGGCCCTCATTGAGCATACCCAGGGTGGCGCAGGCTTCCAGGCCTTCTTCTTTCACGGCTCGCACAAGTTCAGCCACGGCGTCCACGTCGCGGTCTTTGGGTGCGCGCCAGGCCGCACCCATGCAGAAGCGGGTGGCACCGGCCTGTTTGGCGCGCTGCGCGGCTTCGCGCACGGCGGCCACACCCATGAGTTTGCCGGCCTCCAGGCCGGTGTCGAAATGCACCGACTGCGGGCAGTAACCGCAATCCTCGGGGCAGCCGCCGGTCTTCACCGACAGCAGCGTGGCGAGCTCGACCTCGGTCGGGTCGAATTGCTCGCGGTGCACGGTCTGCGCGCGGTGGATCAGCTCGGAAAACGGCAAATCAAACAGCGCGGCCACGTCGTCGACGCTCCAAGGATTGGTGGAGCCGGCGTCTGCAACAGGCTTGGGCTTGGCGTGGAAGTGGATGGGCTCCGTGCCGGCCGAAGGAGCTGTCAGTGTGGTGATCATGGACGGGCCTCAAAAAAATCTTAGAGCAAAGGGCAAAGAAGGGCTGAAGCGATGCGCCTGCCGTTCTTCCGAGCATGAAAAGCATCGCCATGAAACTTGATCGATTGAAAAAAACGACGCCTGCCGTCTTCAGAGAACCCAAAAAGTTCACGACGTATTTTTCTCCACGCAAGCCGTTAGTGGATACAAATATTGCCAGCTTGGTGGACCATCGAATATTCCCAGACTCAACGTACTTTCTGAGACTCTCGACGAATTTTCCTGCTTAAAAAATGCAGACTATAGAGAGATGGCTCGGCAATCAAGCGCCTTTGAGGTTGCATTTCACGCCAAGAAAACCTCCTCGTTCAAGCTTTCCATAGACAGCGCCTGTGCCGCGGATGATCAGGTCGCTGGCGCCCATGACTGGCCTTTTCACTCCGACTGCTGGGAGAACCCGGTACTGGCGGTGCTGACTAAGTCAGAGGCGAGCGATAACGCTGAGCCACCTTGGCCATTTTTTGGCGTGGAGTCCACAGAAGCCCAGATGCGGGGCGTCGGAACACACAGGTGCGGGCACACATTCGCTTGCCCAGCCAAGACGACTCCACCATTGCTCAGCACCAGAACCCCCTTGCCATTCCTCATTTTTCCTTGTCGTCGTCTGCGACATAGGTCGCGAGATCACCAACTGGGCACTGGAAGTAACGACATAGACGATCGAGATTTTCAAGTGTGGCGTTATAGCCCTGCACGTTCAGCATTTTTGAAAGCGTAGTGCGGTGGATACCCGTGCTTTCCGACACTTCCTTCCATTCAATTCGGCGCTTTTCTTGAAAGGCTTTCTCGGCAAGTTGTTCTGCAAGTCGTAGTCTGATCATTCGTTACTCCAGGAGTCATGAGCGATGTTAGATCAGCTTACGTAGCGTATACGCAACATACGATGCATGCCTGCATAAAATCCCCACAAATTAGCGTGTACGCATCATATGATGCCTCCACACCAACCAAAAAGGGACGCAACATGAGCCAACGAATCCAAATCACGCTGAACAACGACGACGCCCGTCTGCACGGAGAACGCGGGCTGGCATACGCAGCAGGTTTTTTTGATGGGGAGGGATGCGTGCACATCGCCCGTCAAAAGCACGCTGGAAGGCGCCTGGGGCATGTATTTGGGCTGGTCGTGTCTCTGTCACAAAACCACCTGCAACGCACCACGCCATGCCGTTGAACGCCTGCCCTTCCATGTGTGGATGGCGTTGGCCCAATCTGGTCCGCACAGCCGGCCTGAGGACGACGAGCAGTCCATGCTGTGATCGCAGCTAGAAGCGCCAGCGTGAGTCGGCTAGAGTTAAGGGTTGTAGGACGCCCTCCCGTGCAGGCGCGCCGTCGACACACGCCGACCACTGAGGGTGGGCGTCGTACAAGCCTCTAGGGAGGAAACCGCGGTGAGTACCAATCTGGGTGTACCAGTTGGCAGCTATGGGGATTTGACCGTGCGCAGTGTTGCAGGGAGCGGCATTTGCGCCGCCTGATCCCGGAGCGGTGTCGTCACTGCTGAGTGCCGCGCGGTTTCAGAGGAACAACTGCAGCAGTTCTTGCGGGTCCAGCACGGTGGATTTCCGATTCGGGCGCAACTGTTTCCAGCGAGCCCTGGTGAGCCCGCTCCAGACACCAACAAGGTCACGCATGCCAACGCGGTCATGGTGGTCCTCGCTGGTGAGGTGTGCGCATGGGCTGCCCGCGTGCGAACGTCTCTACGATGAGCATCGTCGCGCCGCAGTGAACGCACACGAAGGTCGGCCGGACCGGCTCAGCATCAGCACACCTGGTCTTCTCGATCTGCCCGCCCGGCTCCTCAGGCACAAGCAGCTGGCGCGCCTGCTCGATGCACTCCCGCCGATGGGTATTGGCCAGCAGCCCGTAGTGCCGGATCCGGTGGAACCCGCTGGGCAGCACGTGCAGCAGGAAGCGGCGCATGAACTCCTCGGGCGCGAGTGTCATCGTCTTGTGGCGCTTGCGACCCTTGTCACGGTAGTCCTTCCAGCGGAACGTCACCCCGCGTTCGTCGTGCGCCACCAGCCGAGAGTTGGAGATCGCCACCCGGTGCGTGTAGCGCGAGAGGTAGGCCAGCACAGCCTGTGGCCCCGCAAACGGCTTCTTGGCATAGACCACCCATTCACACCGGCGCAGCGGCGCGAGCCATCGCGCAAAGGCCTTCGGATCTGCCAGCGCGGTGTGTTGCGAGAAGAACTGCAACGTGCCTGCGCGGTGCTCCTGTTCCAGTGCTTCCAGGAAGAGCCGCCTGAACAGGCGCGAGAGCACGCGCACCGGCAGGAAGAAGCCCGGTCGGCAAGCCACCCAACGCTGGCCGTCGAGCGAGAGCCCGCCGCCGGGCACGATGCCGTGGACGTGCGGGTGGTGCGTGAGCGCCGAACCCCAGGTGTGCAGCACCAGGGTGGCGCCGATCTGCGCGCCCAGGTGTCGGGGATCAGCGGCGATGGTGCGCAGCGTCTGTGCCGCCACCTCAAACAGCAGGCCGTAGACGACGGCCTTGTTCCAGTACGCGATCTCGCTGATGGGTGCGGGCAGCGTGAAGACCACATGGAAGTAGTCCACGGGCAGCAGGTCGGCCTGGCGCGCATCCAGCCAGCGCTGTGCAGCACTGGCCTGGCACTTGGGGCAGTGGCGGTTGCGGCACGAGTTGTAGGCGACCTGCAGGCGCTGGCAGTCTTCACAGCGCAGCACATGTCCTCCCAGTGCCGCGCTGCGGCACTGCTCGATGGCTGTCATGACCTTGAGCTGACCCAGGCTCAGGTGGGAGCTCTGGGCTTGCCGCCAGGCCGGCCCGTGGGTGCGGAAGATGTCCGCCACCTCCAGGGCAGCGGTGCCCATGATGGGCCTACGCGGTGCTGAGCTGCTCCAGCGGGCTGACCACCTCGCGCAGGACGTCGGTGGCCACCTGTGCGTACATCGCTGTCGTCTCCAGCTTCTTGTGCCCCAGCAGAACTTGGATCACCCGGATGTCCACCTTCTGCTCCAGCAGGTGGGTCGCAAAGCTGTGACGCAGCGTGTGCATGGAGACGCGCTTGTCGATGTGCGCCGACTCGGCCGCCATGTGGATGGCGCGGTTGAGTTGCCGGGTTGTGAGCGGGTCGACGGGATTCATGCCCGGGAACAGCCAACCGCCCTCGAGCATCTTGCCTTGCGCGTGGGCCACGCGCCACCAGACCCGCAGGCGCTCCAGCAGCACGGGCGAGAGCATGGCGTAGCGGTCCTTGCTGCCTTTGCCTTGTTCCACGCGCAGCGTCATGCGCAGGCTGTCGATGTCGCCGACCTTCAAGGAAACCACCTCACTGGCACGCAAGCCCGTGCCGTAGGCCAGCGACAGCGCGGTCTGGTGCTTGAGATTGGGTGCTGCTGCAATCAGGCGCGCCACTTCCTCGCGGCTGAGCACCACCGGCAACGTGCGAGGCACATGAACAGGCTGCATCTTGGCCGTCAACTCTGCGCGATCCAAGGTGATCTCGCAGAAGAACTTCAACCCGGTGATGGTGGAGTTGAGGGAGGTGGGCGAGGTGCCCTGGTCCACCAGGTGCAGCTGGAAGTTCCGCAGTTCTTCCACGGTGGCGGTGTCTGGAGGCCGACCCAGGTAGGCGGCAAAGCGGCGCACCGCTCGGATGTAGGCGGTCTGCGTCTTGGGGGCCAGCCTGCGCATCCGCATGTCTTCAAGCATGCGCTGGCGCAACGGTGAAACCGTCGGATGGGGTGCATTCATGATGGTGCTCCTGTCGTGAACGAGGCCAATTGCCTCGGCTCACAACATCGGCGCGTGCACCATTGCCGTCAACCAACCATCCCGGTTCGGAGACTACCGCGCGAGCGGTTTAGTCCTCCAGACTGACCGCACAAGTTCAGGCCAAATTGATCAATGTCGGCTTTGCCCGAGAACGGTCCCAAGCAAGAGTCGTCTTTTCTAACACGCGTCAGTTCAGTCGAACTTGAACTACGCGGGTGCTGCATCGGACGTGCAAATACCTGAGCGGCCAACTGCAAGCTTTAGAACGACGGCAAGTTGGTCGTCATGTCTTCGTCCGGCTCGTCCGGGTGTTCCACACCCGGTGCTTCGAGAATCAACAGTGAGATGGACATGTCGTACCGGTCTGAGAGCACGACCATCTCACGTAGAGGTAGCCTGATCGGCCACACGCCTTCCGAGTGCTCTACGCCCAACCGATAGTCCACACTTGAAAGCGCTTGGTCTGGGCTCACAGCGAGCGAACTCGAAGGCAGTTCCATACCCACCTGCAGCGTTCCAAACGTATATTTCTTTGCGCTGCTGCTGGCCTTCCACCAGTGCAACATGCCTTCCCGCCCCATAACGGCGACAGCTGGCTGATCGGTGAATTCCAGCCACTTCAGGATCGCGGCCGTAAGAGAGACGCCGTAACGGGCGGCGCATTCGCCCAAGAGATCCAGGGTGATTCGGCGTCCACGCACTTGCTGTGTGTAGTCGTCGATAGGCATGAGAAGGTATGACGCGAACTGGTCTGCCTCGCGCTCGATCCTGGCCCCGGTGATCCCCAGTGTCGCGCTCTGGGAGCACTGGAACATCTCCTGCAGCTTGCGATGCAGGACGTAGTGCCCAAACTCGTGCGCAACGGTGAAGTTGGACCGCCCAGGTAGGTCGGGGTGCGGGTGGTACAACAGCGCCCAGACTTTTCGCTCCTTCAGCCAGAACAATCCGCCCTCGAAGCCCTTCAGCTCTTGGGCATGCAACTCGCCGATGGGTGCCTCGGGCGCCACGTTCCTGGACCATTCCTGCGCCAACGCTCCAGCGTTGATCGGAAACGTGAGGCCATGGACGGCGCGCCATAGCTTCGCCAGCTTGATCGCCTCGCCCGATGCGGAAAGCCCCGCTTTCAAGAGCCAGCCTTCTTGTCCAGAACGCTGAGGATCTCCTGCAACTGCTGCTTCACCCCGTTGTCCAGCGATTGGTACTTGCGGAAGAAGGCTTCATCGGCCACGTCGATCGAGGGCTCAGCGACGTCGTCGTTCATCAGAAACTCGGGCGTCACGCCCAGAACCTTGGCCACCTCATTGATCCGGTCGGCGGACGGACGGGCCTTTTCCTTGTTCTCCAGTTCCCATACGGATGACTTGGACGCACCGATCTGCTCGGCGAACTGTTCCAGCGTCAAGCCTGCTTTCTTCCGCAGTGTGCGGACCTTCTCACCCAGTGTTGGCATGTTTGTTCGGATTTCCGATAAAAAAAGTACTTGACTCCTGGAGTTCGGGAGTCCACAATTTTTATTGTGGTAGTTCCGAACTTTCAGCGCAACCCCGATTTGGTAACACCGCCAGCGGGGGAGCACGGAAGACGGATGTCGCAATCAACCAACCGATCCTGAAACGGGCGACCATGAGCAAGACGTTGAAGCCCGGTACGCCGGCACCGAAATCCGGTCAGTACCAGAACCCGGGCACCGGCAATGAAGTGACTGGCGTGAAAGGAAAGCCGCTGCCGCCGACGCCGCGGCCTGGCCAAGGCTACAAGTTGGTGGATCCCACCAAACACAAACGCTGAGCCGGGGCGACTCCAGGTGCGGCAGGAAGCGCTCGACAAGAATTTCAAGGAGACCCCGTGATCCGCGAACCTGTGACTCTCCCTCAGCGCCCCCGCATCTCCATGCGGTCGTCGGCGCGTTTCTTTCACTTGGTGGACGTCATCGCCCGGGCCAATGAACCCACGGCCACCCAGTTGTTGGCCTTGGAGCGCTCATACAACAGCACCGGTGAGTTCCTCTCGGCCTGCCCGGAGTTCCAGGGCGATCTCATCCAGATCCACGCCCACGGTTCCCGGCAGTTGGGCACCATCGTGCGGCCCCGTGATGGCTCGCGGGAGGGCTTCGACATCGATCTGATCGCACGCCTGGCGTACGGTGCGCGTCACAAATACGACGGCGAGCACGGACCAGCCTTGCTGCTCGACCGGCTGCATCGCGCCTTGTCCCGCTACGCCGATGCACACGGTCTCCGGCTGCACCGTTGGGAGCGTTGTGCGACGCTGGAGTATGCCGAAGGCATCTGCGCCGACATCGCGCCTGTTATTGACGCGCCATTGTTGGCGGCGCAGTTCGGCGACACCCATGGTCTCATCCCTGATCGCAAGCTACGGCTCTTCGACTCGACGAACCCGCGCGGGTACGCGAAGCATTTCGATCTCGCCGCCGCGATCTCACCGAATTTCTCGGACGCAGTGAGCTTCGCCAAAGCGATGGATTCAGTGACGCGCGCGGAAGTGACGCCACTGCCTGATGCGCAGGAGGTGCTCGACAGGCTGCTGTGCCGGCTGGTGCAACTGTTGAAGCTGCATCGCAATGTGGCCTTCGGCGTAGCGCGCGGAAGCCAGGACATGGCACCTTCTTCCGTCTTCCTGACGACACTGGCCGCGATGGCCTATGCGGTAGAGGCGCCGCAGCCGCACGATAGTCCCCTGGAATTGCTGCTCGATATCGTGGAACGGATGCCACTGCACTTCAAGCGGATTTTGCGGTCCGATGGTTTCGAAGAATGGGTCTTGCCCAACCCGTCCGCCCCCCGGGACAACCTGGCTGGCAGTATGAATTCTCCAGCCCGACAGGAGGCATTTTTTTCGTGGCACCGCCACCTGATCGGGGATCTGAAACGCATCTTGCATGCCATCGAGAATCACGAGGGTATGGATGTCTTGCTCAAGGCGCTGGAGGATGCATTTGGACCTCGCTGCGCGGGCGCCATCCAGCAGGACCAGGCCCAGCGGCGTCAAACCAGCCGCGTTGCGGGCCGAGTGACGCTGATTTCGTCGGCGGCAGCCGCGCCGGTCAGTGTCGCAGCCCGACCCCATACGTATTTCGGTCGCTGATGACACGTTACCCGGCTCCGCCCGTACCGACTTTGGCCCAGCGGGCCATGGAACTGCGCGCCCTGCCTCTCGATAATGCCCGGCTGGTGTTTCTGTCGGGTCGGGCTTTACGTTATCGATTCCGACTGGCACCGAGCGACTTCGGTCGTGTCTACGAGTGCGAACTGCGCCTGACACCCGATTCGCGCCCACCGGAAATGTTCGTGCTGGGTCCTGACTTGACGACCCTGGCCGACGAGACTGCGCTGCCTCATGTCTATCCCCACAACAGTCTCGGGACCAAGCTGTGTCTCTGGTGGCCAAAGCAACGTGAGTGGCTTCCGCAGATGAAGCTGGTCGATACCTACATCGCCTGGACTGCGGAGTGGCTGTGGCACTTCGAGGATTGGTTGACCACAGGCGTGTGGGCTGGCGGCGGCGAGCACCCGCAGCAACGCAGGAAGCGTTGGGCTTGAGCCCGCGACAACCGAGGTCGCAATACAACGGCAATGATGCAAGGAACTGAGAACAGCATGAATGAAATCGACAAGAAGCAGGTGGAGACGCGCATGCTCAACTTGCTGCGTGCCAGAACGCTGATCTATCGTCGGGCCAAGAATGTCCAGGCGGTAGGCCTGATCATCTCGCTCGTGTTCCCGATCGTCGGCCTGATCGTGTCAGCGCTGCTCCTCCCGTCGAAGCCGTTCATCGCGTTCGCGGCCCTGATGTTCAGTTTCCTGGAGGTTCTACTTCTTGATCGCTGGCACCGTGCACAGCTCAAGAACGCAGCGAAGCTGCAAGAGGATTTCGACTGCACGGTGTTGCAGATGGACTGGAACACCTTCCTCGTCGGCAATCGCATTGACCCTGAAGATGTGTTTGCCGACGCATGCAAGAAGCTCAGTGACAAGGACGAGCAACGGCTGATTGACTGGTATCCGCTCACTGTCAAGGAACTGCCACTCCATTTGGCAAGGCTGGTGTGCCAACGCACCAATCTCTGGTACGACAGCGCTTTGCGCAAGCGCTATCGGCGCGTTCTCTTGACAGGCTGCGTAGTGCTGATCGCAGTGGCTGGATTCACCTCACTTGCAATCGATCACACCATGACCAATTTTGTGCTCTCGACGCTGGCCCCAATGACGCCGGTGGTGATCTGGGCGCTTAGGGAGTGCAACCGGCAGGCCGCGACCATTGAGTTGCTGAATCGTTTGAACGATGAGGTCAAGACGCTTCTTGAGCGCGCACGCAGCGGTGCTACGGAGCAGGAAATAAGCATGCGCTCGCGCGAGCTACAAGATGCCATTTTCAACCACCGCGCCTCCAGTCCACTGATATTTGATTGGGTTTACAACCTCTTGCGCAGCCGCATGGAGGAGCAGATGAACGCTGGTGCCGACGAGTTGGTGCGTGAACTGAAGGCGGGTAGATGAATGAAACTGGTCCAAGACTTCAACACCTTCCTGAACGATACCGTTAACCTCAACAGCACACGCTTCGACCAACTCGAAAGCAGTATCGACGCCATCAAGATGGCGGTGCGAGGGCTGGACTGGAAGCCTTCCATCGTCGGTTTCTCCGCGCAAGGGTCCTGGGCTCACAAGACCATCATCAAGCCGCTGCCTGGAGATCCGTTCGATGCGGATCTGCTGGTTTACGTGAAGCCGGTCGCGGGCTGGGAGGCGAAGGATTACATCAACGACTTGTATGCGGAGATGGGCAAGCTCGGTCTGTACAAGGACAAGATCAGGCGCTACTCGCACTGCATCACCATCGAGTACACGGGGGAGCGCAAGATCGACGTGGCACCTTGCGTGAAGGAGCGTCTCCAAACGGGTGTCTGGGAAGTTTGCAATCGCGATACCAATCTTTTCGAAAAGTCCAACCCGCTCGACTACACGGACTGGCTGATCGAGCGCAACAACATCTGTGGGAACAACAATTTCCGCAAGGCCACGCGGTTGCTGAAGTACCTCAGGGACATCAAGACCAACTTCACCTGTCCTTCGTTCCTGTTGACGACGCTGCTCGGCAAGCATGTGTACGCGACAGACAGAGGAACAGCAGGGTTCGTGGATGTTCCCACGACGCTCAAGACGCTGATCAATCGGCTCGATGACTGGCTGCAGGCCAACCCGAGTAAGCCGACGGTGCGAAATCCCGTGCTGTTTGAGGAGATCCAAAGCACGGCCTGGGACGACACGAAGTATTCGAACTTCCGCTCAAAGATCAATCTGTACCGCGGGTGGATCGATGACGCGTACGATGAGTTGGACAGGGAGGAAAGCATCGGGAAGTGGCAACGTGTCTTCGGTGATGACTTTGCTGTTCGGGAAACTGTCGAAAAAGCTAGCAGGGTCAGTGAAGCTGCGCTGTTGGTCGTGCGGGGAAGTTCGGTGTCGGCAGGCGTGGCCGATCTGGTGGCATTGGTGAAAAAGATCGGGCGTGCGGCTCTGCCCAGCGGCTTCGATCGTCTCCCGCACATGCGCCGCCCGCGGTGGCGATCAACTGCAGGTTCGCGGCTGACCGTGAATGTTGGCGCGCAACTGCGGACATCTCGCTATGGACAGATTGTCAGTTCCCTTGTCTCGCTCACCCCCACACCGCCTGGATACTGGGTCCGTTTCAACGCCTGCAACAATCTCGGGCTTCCTTTCCCGGAGACTTACATGGTCGAATGGCGGGTGACCAACACGGACGAAGTCGCGCGTCGTGCAAACGCGCTGCGCGGTGACTACTACCGCTCCGATGAGCCGGGTGTTCGCTGGGAGCAACTGTCCTATCGAGGAGTCCACATGGTCGAGGCGTTCCTGATTCGCAAAGCCGACGACGCGCTTCTAGGAAAGAGTGACCCGTTCTATGTGGTTATCGAGTGACCGCATGGGCCCCCTCCCCCCACCACTTCATGCTGCCCTGACCCTCGCTGGGCACGATGACCGCTTGTTGGCAGACAGCGTTAGCTCGTGTGGTCTCCTCCACCGGCCGCTTCCGCTGCACTCCAGTCCAAGAGGTTGGCAGGCTGACCGACTCCAACGGGCACCCATCAACACGGAACTGTCAGCCTCTTACTTCGACTGCCGCGCGAGCAGTTGTCTGCCTAGCGATAGAAGCTCTTGATCGTCTGCGTCTCCCTCGAACGGAGACACCAGTAGATGGTTGCGTGGCTGACGTGCAACCTTTTCGGTCGAATCATCGACCATGATCATTCGGTCTACAGCGTAGCCAAATTTCTGAGCCTTACGCAGGTCCTTGATGTAGACATACCCCCCGCTGTGCGGATCGGCTCTCTGAATGCACTGATCGACGCACCATGCAAACCTCAAGCGAAGATGGGAGGGAAATATCTGGGAAACAACCTGATCGACATAAGAACGTGAGGACGAGGACCAAACAGCAATGTCGTAGAGGCCTGCTACTTGATCGAGCATCTCGATGAAGTGGGGCCGCACGTAAACAAAGTAGGAAGTGCATCTGAAAGCGGCAGCGTGCGGCAGTTCCATCGCCCTCGCATGGACGAGCGTCTCGTCCAAATCGAATATCAGTAAATCGCGCAACGCAGGCCTTCCTTCAACGTCTTTCCAGTTGATCCACGAACTCACCCCCCGAAGCACCCGAGTGGCTGGCCCACAAGACCTTAAGCCGCTCGGCTACGCGCTTCCAAACGTCTTCGTCAAACCCTGTCGACCATAAGTCTCGAGTCGACGCATCCAAGATGCCGTCGTACAGGCCCCGTCGTGCGAGTTCGTGAAGGTGCATGCGAAAGGCCACGGGATCGCGACGTTTAACGTCGTCGCGTAGGTCTCGCAGCTTGTTGGTGATCGTGTCGTCTATCGAGGTCATGACTGATCCCCGATGGCCACCTCAAACTGCTCCACTTATGGCCGGTCAAACTGCTCCAGGCAGGACGGTCGGATGGTGACTATACGGGCGTGGCGGTGATGCGTGAG
>Ga0209343_10001383_pt1 | contig 32709 bp, 33 predicted proteins | sample RifCSPlowO2_02_FD_184026 | JGI IMG/M metagenome (GOLD analysis project Ga0209343, IMG submission 184026) | Groundwater microbial communities from Rifle, Colorado - Rifle CSP2_plank lowO2_0.2 (SPAdes) (version 2) | ecosystem: Environmental > Aquatic > Deep subsurface > Groundwater | place... | reverse complement strand
TGTGGATTGAACTGTTGATCCTGAACAAGACTGCGTTGATGGGCAGAGTTTACCGCTTTGCTCAGAGCAAGATTGTTCTACAGAAGATTCCGAACAACAAACTCTAGAGCCTGGACATAAATATCCCTCAACAGTATTTCCTCCTAGCCCGCTACAAGCAATTACTGATGTACAACTATAACCATTTGACTCACAACTAGGGGTTGTTGAGCCTCCGCCGCCTCCGGAAGAGGATGTTGCTCGAGGCCATCCTCACCCGCGTGCTCATGCTCGACACGACGTTTCACGGCGCCGTTCTTGGCGTCGCACTCGAGGCGGCCCGGGAAGGACGCCTCGACAGCGCATTCGGGTGTGTCGAGGTCGCCGCCGACGCGGCGGTGCTCGACGGCGACTGGACGCGGGCGATCGGCGCGCTCGAGACGTTTGTCGCTGCCGCCCCACATATCCCGGCGCTCATGAAGCTGGTCGAGCTGTGCGTGGATGCGGGCGCCGACGGGGCGCTGCGGGCGGCGCAGGCAGGACTGGCCGATGCCTACCTCGAGGCGGGGATGGGCAGCGAAGCCCGGGTCATTGCCGAGGACCTGCTGGAGCGGGAGCCCGGATCCACCGCGCACGCGGAGCGGCGGCGGCGCGCGCTGGCGCTCCTCGGCCCGTCGCTCGACACCGGGGACCCGCAGGCGCCCGCGGGCCCGCCCGCTGAAGAGATTGAGGTCGATCTGAGCGAGATCCTCGCCGGGATCGGCGCGCCCGCCGTCGAGCGCGAGCCACAGGACGATGAGGCCTACGATCGCGGGCGCGAGCATCTGCAGGCAGGCCGGGAGGACGAGGCGATTCGCGACCTGACGACGGCGACGCGTGTACCGCGAACGCGGGCCCGCGCCGCGGCCGATCTCGGTCGCCTGTGCATCCGGCGCGGCGAGCTGCAGACCGCAGTCGACTGGCTGGAGCTGGCGGCGGACGACCCCGCGGCCTCGCCTGAGGAGGCGTACAACGTCCTGTACGACCTGGCGGATGCACTCGAGCGTCTGGGAGAAACGGCCCGCGCGCTCGCGATCCTGGTCGAGCTGGATGCCGACGCCGCGGGGTATCGTGACGTGCGCCGCCGCATCGAGCAGCTGACGCGGGCGCAGGCCGGGAGCCACGGCCGATGAAGCGCCTTCTGCTGGTGCTTCTCTTCGTGGAAGTCGGGTTCGTGCTGATCGTTCTGCCCTGGTCGGCGTTCTGGGATCGCAATTACTTCGCGCAGCTGGCCCCGTTCCTCCAATCGCTCATCACCAACAACTTCGTGCGCGGCGCCGTGTCCGGGCTCGGTCTGATTAATGTGCTGGTGGGGCTCGGCGAGCTTCTTTCGATCGTCTTGAGCCGCGCGCAGGATCGGCCTCCGTCCATCACGTCCTGATGCATCCGGTCGTGTGCATGATTACCGCCTCGATCTCGCCGGAGCCCGCCGCCATGCGCGCGCTCGTCGATCGGATTCGGGCCGCGGCGCTTGCGGGCGTCCACCTCGTGCAGGTGCGCCAGCATACGCTCGGGGCGCGCGCGCTGACCGGCCTGGTCGAGCAGGCGATCGACGCGGTGCGCGGCACGCAGGCCCGCGTCGTGGTGAACGATCGCCTCGATGTGGCGCTCGCGGCCGGCGCGCACGGCGTCCATCTGCGCGGCGATTCCATGCCCGGCATCCGCGCCCGGGCCGTGGCGCCGTCGTCCTTCCTGATCGGGAGGTCGGTGCACTCGCCGCTCGAAGCTCGGCAGGCGGCGGCGGCCGGCGGCCTCGACTATCTGCTGTACGGCGCCGTGTTTCCGACGCCATCGAAGCCGGGCGCCGCCGGTGCCGGTCTTGCCGGCCTTGCCGAAACGTGTACGGCCGTTGCACTGCCGGTTCTGGCCGTTGGCGGCATGTCCGCCGGGCGTCTCAACGGGGTCGGACGGGCCGGCGCGGCCGGCTTTGCGGCGATCGGACTGTTCGCCGACTGCGCCGTCGATGCGCTCGGCCCGGCGGTCGCGGCCGCGGCGCACGTGTTTGACACCCCCTGACGCCTTCCCTACCATTTGGGCGCAGCATGGTGATGGCCGAATCGTTGAAGCCCGACTTCGGGACGAAGATGAAGCGGCTGCGTGAAGAGCGCGGCGTCACCCTGCGTCAGATCGCCGACGCCACCAAGCTGTCGGTCGGCGCGCTCGAAGCGCTCGAGCGCAACGATATTTCCAGGCTGCCGGGCGGCATCTTCACACGCGCGTTCGTCCGCTCGTACGCGACCGAGGTCGGCCTCGATCCCGAGCAGACGGTCCGTGATTTCCTCGTGCAGTTTCCCCACGACTCCACCGTCGGAAGCCCTCAGGCGCTCCAGGACAGCGACGCGGCCGATGTCCGCAGGCGCGTCGGCATCACCGCAGTGATTGTCGTCGTCGTTCTTTCGGCGCTGCTCGGCGCCGCGCTGCTGGTGACGATGACGCTCCGGAACTGATCGGGCGGCACCCGCGGCAGCCTCGACATGGATCCCGGCGCGACGACCCCTCTTCTGGATTTCTTCAAGCGCGGCGAGGTCGACCGCGACATCCGGCTCATGGTGGCGCGGCGGGAGCTGGGCCTCCGCGACCACGAGCAGCGCGGCCTGCTCGAGCTGCTGGTCACCGACGCGGATCCGGAGATTGCGCGTCTCGCGGCCGACGGTCTGCGCATGATGACCGGTCCGCCCGGCGAGCCGGCGGAGCCTGCCGGGCCGGGCGCCGGGGAAGCGGTGCCGGAAGGAACGACGCTGCAGAAGATTGCGGCCATGAGCCCGGGCCAGCGTCTGGCGCTGGCCATGAAGGGCACACGCGAGGAACGGGCGGTTCTCGTGCGCGACCCGAACAAGATCGTGGCGGTGGCCGTACTGAGCAGCCCGAAGATCACCGACTCGGAGGTGGAGCGCATCGCCAAGATGGCCAACGTCTCCGATGACGTGCTGCGCATCATCGGCCAGACGCGGGCGTGGGCGAAGAACTATTCGATTGTGGCGGCGCTGACGAAGAACCCGAAGACGCCGATCCCGGTCTCGCTCACCCTGCTGTCGCGGCTGCACGAGGCGGAGGTGAAGACCCTGGCGGCCGATCGCAACGTGCCGGACGTGATCAGGACCGCCGCTCGCAGGAGACTTGCGCCCAGATGAGGACGGTAGGAAGCATTAGCAGCCTCCCGACATTAACGAAAGCCCGTTCTGCGACGCCGCCACGATCCCTTGGCGCTCGCGCCGCCCCGGACACAGCAGATCCGGGTCGGCTCGCTGAGGAGGTGCTCGTGCCCGAAGGCGAGGGACGGCCCGGCGGCCGCGATCCACTGGGGCGACTGGGGCACCTGCGCGATGTCGCGATCGGCCTCGACACGCTGGAGGTGGCGACGGCGGACACGGACCAGCCGGACCCTGTTTCGTTGCCCGACCACGTGCCCATCCCGTATGGCATGCGGGTGCCGACCTTCGTTGTCTCGCCGTGGGTCCCGCCGGGCAAGGGACCGAGCGTCGCGCTCGATCACTGCTCGATCGTGAAGACGGTGCTCGCGCGATTCCTTGGCGCCGACAAGCCGTTTCTCAGTGAACGGGTCGCCGCGTCGCACTCGTTCGAGTCCTTCCTGAGCGAGCCCCAGCCGCGGATGGACATCGAGCACACAGAGCCGCTCGCGCCGCTTCCCGACACCGTCCGTCGCGTCGCGCCGGGCGGGAGCCAGATCGTCACCCCGCCCATCTCGCGCAAGCGCCTGCGGGAGGAGCCCGTCGAGTTCCACGATCTGTCTGGCTGGGTGGCACGGCTGATCGGGCGGTGATGCCGCAAGAGGCGGCGAGCGCGACTGCCGCTACGGTGGGCGACCTTCGCTTTGGCTTGCCAACCGTAGCTCACGCGCTCGTCGGCGACGTTCGAGGCGTCGTGAGCCTGAAGCGGCTGCCCGCCGTGCGCGGGGCGTCGTGACGCGCAGGCATCCCTGCCGTTGCGCACGTGCCGGTTTCGCTGTAGGGTAACGCGCATGGCTTCGTCGGCTTTGCTGCGATTCGCGCTGGGCGCGGCGATGGCCGCCGGACTCGCCACCGCCGTCCTCACACAGGGCATCGCGCCCGTGAACAACGGCGCCAACCCGTACGTCACGATCCGCGACTGGGCGAAGATTCCCGATCGGCCCTGGGGCGGGTCGAACGGCGTGGCTATCGATCGCGACGGCCGCTCCCTCTGGGCCGTCGATCGATGCTCGCCGGGCACGACGCCGGGATGTCTCGGGAGCACGGCGCACCCGGTGCATAAGTTCGACGAGAACGGCAGCCGGGTGACCGCGTTCGGCGGCGGCATGTTCGTGTGGCCGCACGGCCTGCACGTCGACCGCGACGGCAACGCCTGGGTCGCCGACGCGCGCGCGCCGAACGCGAAGGACCGGCAGGCGTACCCGAACGAGCAGAAGAAGGGGAGCGTCGTCGTGAAGTTCAGCCCCAACGGCAACGTGCTGATGACGATCGGCACTCCGGGCGTGGTGGGTAACCCGCCGAACGCGCTGACCGATCCGACGCACGCGATTACCGACCCGGCGACGGGCGACGTCTACGTGGCTGAGAGCCACACCGACGTCGAGGATCCGAATCTGGTCGGGCGGATTTCCGTTTTCGATCGCAACGGGAGGTACCTGCGGACGATCGGCCGAACGGGCACCGCGCCCGGCGAGTTCCGGACGCCGCACATGCTGGCGTGGGACTCTCAGGGCCGGCTGATCGTGGCCGATCGCCACAACCACCGCGTGCAGATCCTCACCAAGGAAGGCAAGTACATCACCGAGTACAAGGAGTTCAGCCGGGTGAGCGGGATTGCCGTGGACCGCAACGACATACTCTACGCAGCGGACTCGGAGTCGGACGCGCGCCGGCACCCCGGCTGGCTGAAAGGGATCCGCATCGGCAGCCTGAAGGACGGCAAGGTGACGATGTTCATTCCGCCGCACATGACGAACGCGGAGGAGGGCGCCATGGGCGAGGGGATCGCCGTCGACGCCGCCGACAACATCTACACGGCCGAGGCGACTGTGCGGGGCATCACGAAGTACGTGCGGAAGTGACCTTCGCCGGGGCCGGCACGTACTGGCGCACCGCTCGCAGCCTGCAATGCGCCACGCCGAGCGGGCCGATCAGTTTCGGAAACGGAGATGTGCCGCTGCCGTGTGCGCTCTATTCGGACGGCTTCCAAGGGCGCGGCCAATGCGACGATGCCGCGCTCGTTCATGAACTGGCATCCACTCGCCCAGGACCTTGCGAGTTCTCCAACTGAATCTGCGGCTTTAGCGGCAGCGATTACGTCTCGCTCCACGAAATCAGCGCGTGGCTCGGCCACACCGATATCAAAACCACGTCCATCTACCTCCGCATCACGCAGGCGAGTCTGCCGCAGGCGGCTGACCGGCTGGAACGGTTCCACGAGGAACAGGAACAACAGAAGAAGCAGGAGGAGAAGAAAGCCAAGCGTCAGCGTCGTCGTCCGCCAACACTGTCACGGCCGAGCGGAGCAGCCAGCTACACGATCGACTAGCCACCAGGAAATACAGGCCGATGCTCTCGCGGGGTGTCGGCCTGTTTTCCTTCCGCTCAGAACGGTGTCCTGATCTACACTTCGCGAAAGGGATCTTCCCAACAAGGGCGGGCGGAAGGTTCAGGATGTCCGCTAACATTTGGTATGACCTATTCGGCTCGCAATACGCTTCCCCTGTTCGAGCCGGTTTCCGCGGTTCCGGAATCCGTAAGCGATGGAGCGGTGCCGCCTTTCGTCGATCTGGTCCAAAATTTCAGCGAGTTCGGTCAGCCTTCGGTCCAAGTGTGGGAAGGCCCCATCCGTTACCTGATCAACGAATTCTGGACCTCAGGTCAGCGTCAGGCCCATTCGGTCCACGAGGTGAGCTACCGGGCTTGCTTCAAGCCGCAGCTTCCCGAGTTCTTCATCAAGCGTCTCACTAAGCCCCGCGACGCCGTCTACGATCCGTTTATGGGGCGGGGGACAACTCCCGTTCAGGCGGCTCTCATGGGCCGCCAGCCGATCGGCAACGACATCAACCCCTTGAGCGTCCTGTTCAGCCGACCCCGATTGGAACCACCGGCGATCGGCGAGGTCGCTCGCAGGTTGGACCAAGTCAGGTGGGATGAGGGGGAGGTCGATGACCCCGAGCTTCTCGCTTTCTACAGCCCGCGGACATTGCGTCACATCTGCGCGCTTCGCAGTTGGCTGATTGAACGAGCTCCAGTAGACCGCACCCCAGACCCCGTCGACGACTGGATCAGGATGGTGGCGATCAACCGATTGTCCGGCCATTCACCGGGCTTCTTCTCCGTCTACACACTTCCGCCGAATCAAGCCGTATCCGCTCAGTCGCAGCGGAAGATCAATGAACGGAGGGGACAGACACCCCCGGACCGCGACGTAAAGAAGCTGATTTTGAAAAAGACAGCGTCGCTGCTGAGTGACGGACCCGTGGCATCCCACCCACCGTCGCTGTTGGTCACCGGCACAGCGCAGTCGACACCTGCGATTGGCAGCGGTTCGGTTCAGTTGGTCGTCACGTCCCCACCGTTCCTCGACATTGTGCAATACGCCGAAGACAACTGGCTCAGAAGCTGGTTCGCTGGCATCGACGTGGCAAGCGTCGCCATTGCGCACCACCGAACCGAGGCGGGGTGGCAGAACATGGTTCGGGAGACGCTGAACGAATTGGCGCGGGTTGTTAAGCCCGGCGGGCATGTCGCCTTCGAGGTTGGCGAGGTCCGTAACGGCAAGGTCCTTCTTGAACGTCTAGTATGGGAAGCTGCGGAAGGGCTCCCGTTTGACCGCCTGTTCGTCATGGTGAACCAGCAGGAATTCACCAAGACGGCGAACTGCTGGGGCGTCAGGAATAACGCAAAGGGGACCAACACCAACAGGATCGTTATCCTGCACCGACATTGAGACTGGTTCACCCTACCGTGCGTGTTCCTTGGTCGGCTCGGTCGATAAGAACCGTCGAGGTATTCAGTGGACGACAAAGAAAGGCTCAACGTCCTTGAGCAAGCGCTGGCTCAAATGCTCAAGCCGGTGAAAGTTCTTGCGAAGGGCTTTACGGCGCGCAGCGCCGATCTCGGCGGGTCGTTGACCTGTTTTCACGCGCCAGCCCGAAGGACTCTTGTGTCGCACGGCCTCTGTTACCATCGTCCAGGAGCATAAAGGGATGAAGACCGTCCAGACGGAGGTTCCCGAGCAACTGTACGCGCAGCTCCGCTCGCTCGTGGCGCTCGGCTGGTTCCAGGACGAGGGCGATGTGATTCGGGAGGCACTGCGGCGCTTCCTCGAGGTGCACCGGCCCGACATCAATCGCGGTTCGGGCCGATTCCAGGATTCGAGGTCTTCGGCTACTCGTGGCCAGAGCAGAGCGCCACGCAGGGCCCGCGGCTGCGTGGCGCCGGTCCCTGCGTGCCTCGGGCTCTCACTGTCCCGCGCCGACCGAGTACTTGGTGAACGGCCCGCCCGCGAACCGCATGGAGTTCGGTCCCTCGGCGGCATAGACGTTGCCGTCCGCGTCGACCGCGACGCCCTCGCCCGCGGCGCCCTGGTACGGCCGCGTGTCCGCTGTAAACGGCGGGACAAACCCGACGATCCAGTCGGCGTCGATCCGGCCGATGCGCACGCCATTCCTCCAATTCGGGTGGCTGGTCGGGCTCGACTCGGAGTCGATGGCGTAGACCATGTCATCCGGGGTGATGTGGATCCCACTGATGCGCCCGTACATGTAGCGCGACTCGAGATACGTGCCGCTCTGGTCGAAGATCTCGATGCGGTGGTTGCCCCTGTCGGCGACCCAGAGGCGTCCGCGCGAGTCGAACGCCATCGCGTGCGGCGTGCGGAACTCGCCGTGCAGGGCGCCGATCTGCCCCCACTGCGTGACGAATGTGCCGTCCGCCGTGAACTTCATGATGCGGCCCGTCAGCCCCTTTTTTCTCCCCTCCTCGATCGCCTGGTTCGTGGTCATACCTTGGCCGCTGTGACCGTCGGAGACGAAGATGCTGCCGTCGGGCGCAGTGATGACGTCGTTGGGCTGGTTGAAGTGGCGCTCATCGTTCCCCGCCTGACCGGGAGCGCCGAGCGACATCAACAGCTTGCCCGAGGGGCTGAATTTGTGCACCTGGTGGCCCTTGGTTCCCGCCTCGTTCACGTTGAAGTCGGTCACCCAGACGTTGCCCTGCCGGTCGACGTGCATGCCGTGCGGCGTGACCATGACGCCGGCGCCGATATTGGCGAGGATCGCGCCCGTGTTGCGATCGAGCTTGAAGATCGGCGCAACCGGGTTGCTGTCGCAGTTGACGCCGGGCCCCCCGGCCGAGCCCGAGCCGCATCGCTCGTACGTCCAGATGTGCCCGTCGGTCGGATCGATCTCCATGCCGGCGCTCGTGCCCATCGTTCGCCCCGCGGGCAGCTGTCCCCATTTGGCCGTGACGTTCGGTGCCGGGTTCGGGATCCCCTCTCCGGTGATCGGGTTGCCCATGGCCGTCGACGTGACGTCGGCCGAGTCGGCGGCGCAGCCGGCCAACCCGGCCACGGCGCCAATGAGCAGGATGGACAGAAGGATGCGTGATGACATAGTGGCTCTCCCCGCCGAAGGACTCTCAGTCGACTTCGGCTGCGGCATGGGCGAGAGGCCGCCCAAGGGCCATCCCGCACTCAGCATGACTTTCCCCTTACACCGTGGACCGACGGCCGCCGTCCGCGCGCAACATTAGACCATAGTCCGGATTCCGTAGCCTGCTTGTCTCCGGAATAGGCTATTACCCACGTCTCCGGATTAGACCGCGAGGTGGCGTCCCTGCCACCTGCCCGATGGAACAGTCATCGACCTCGTCGCGGACGACGAAGGAGACGACTTGACCGACGAGGAGCGTCGCGCGCTACACGCTGCGCTGTCGACAGCGTGGGCTTCGGCTGAAGCCGCTCGTGTCCGTCCGGCCTCTGCAATCCTCGACGAGTTGCGCCAGCGACGGTGAGCCTGCCAGTTACCACCACACCGGAGGCCGACACTCAGATCCGCACGATCGACGACTGGTGGCGAGAGAATCGCCGTGCCTCTCGCAACCTGTTTCTTGACGATCTGGTGGAGCACGCTCGCCGCGGGACACCGCGGGGACATGGCGACGAAGACACCACCACTGACGCTCAAGGATCTTCAGACCGCAGCCACGATTGACGATCTGCCGACGATGGTTCCGTTGCTCGACGAGGTCGCGCGCCTGTCCGACGAGCACACCGCACTCAACAAGGACGTATGGGACGCAGGACAACGCGTGCGTGGACCATCCAGCGGCCGACCCACGACGGCCACTGAGTGTGACCAATTGACTTCGTTAACCAGGGACGGCTTCCGCCGGTTGGTGGGGTGGATCCATCAGGCGGGTGTGCTCCCGCATCCGGCTCTCTCTTCTCAAACAGTGCAGATAGGCGCCGCGTTGGGTTAGCGCTCGGGCGCGCCCTTCTTCTTGTCCCCACTTCTTCCACCTGCTTTTCCACTTCTTCCACTTTCTCCACTTGTTCCACTTGTACCGCCCCATTCCGTGCGGAGCTGCGCCAGCCCGTCCATGTAGACCCGCGCCTTTTCGCGATCCTCCTCGGTCGGCAGCGCCTTGAGGAGCCCGATCGCGTGCGCCAGATCGTGGTGGATGGTCCGTTTGGTGGTCGAGAAATAGATCGTCCGGATGTCCGCCAGCGCTTGCTGCGCGCTCGGCGCGCCGCGGCGAAGGGACTTGAGCGGCACGAATGACGGTTTGCCGTCGCTCATGCGGCGTGGCGATGCCGGCGGAGCAGACGACGGATGTCGTCGATCGGCCTGGTGTTGAGGATGTCGTCCGGCTCCGCCCACGCGCGGCGCGCCACCTGCACCCCCCAGCGGAGGTTCCCCAGCGCGGTCACCGAAGCCGCAGCGCCGCCGTCGCCATCGCCTCCAGATCGTCGCGGCCGTCGGTCGCCGTCGTGTGCATGTGGAGGTCGCCGAGGAGATCGGCGGCGGTCACCAGACGCGGCAGCCGGCGGCTCTCCGCCGCCTGGATCTCTCCGCGATTCTCCCGCAGCTCCGGCTCGATCCAGCCCAGCCCGAGCGCCGCGTAGATGCCTTCTTCGGTGTCACCGGCCACGCGCTGCTCGCCGGAGGTCCTGAACAGCCCGTATTCGTTGAGCTTCAGTCCGCGCTGCATGGCCCGGTCGCGCAGCACGATATTGTGCGCCTTCGACCCGGTGAAGTACTGCACGGCGGCGCCGCGGCTCTCAGGCGGCACCAGGCGCAGGTCCGCCTGATAGCCGCCGCGCAGGCGCACGCTCGATTTCGTGTCGCCATGCCCCAGCACGCGATCGACCTTTGGAAAGGCCAGGAACGCATCCATCAACGCGGGCGCCCCGCCCACCGCGAGCACGTCGATGTCGCCGCAGGTGTCGCAGCCGCGTCGCAGGCTCCCGACCGGAATGAAGTCGACGGCCGGCGCCTGTGCACGGAGATAGCTCACGAGCTCCGCGGCGGCCGCAGTCGTGTCCGCCAGCAGGTGCCGGCCCGCGTCCTTCTGCCGCTCTTCGATCGCCTTCAGGATGAGCGCCTCCTTGCGGGGGCCCATCCCACGCAGCTCGCGCAGCCGCCCGCCCCGCGCGGCGTCGGCCAGCTCGTCGACCGTCCGGATGTTGAGCGCCGAGTACAGCATCGCGACGGTCTTCGGCCCGACGCCCTGCAGCCGCAGCAGATCGAGGATAGTGGGTGGGAACTCCTGCAGCAGCTCCTGGTGGAACCTGCACGCCCCCGTGTCGGCCAGCTCGCGGACCGTCGCGGCCAGCTCCTTGCCGATGCCCGGCAGCGCACGCAGATCCCCGTCGTCCATGCGCGCAACCGGATCCGCGCAGGCGGCGATGGTATCGGCGGCCGTGCGGTACGCGCGGATCTTGAACGCGTTGTCGCCTGCGACTTCGAGCAGGTCGCCGATCTCGGCAAACACCTGCGCGATCTGCCGGTTATCCACGCGTCAGCCCGTGGCGGTCGACCCGGAAATCGAGAAGCCGGGCGCCGCCGGCAGCGAGAGCGGCCTGAATGGCGCCTCGCCGCTCGCACGGTCCGAAGCAGAACAGGCACCCGCCCCCACCGGCGCCGCAGACCTTCGCGGCGGTGGCGCCGGCGCGCCTGGCCCGCGCGATGAGGTCGTCGATGGCCGGCGTTGTCACCCCCGGCGCCAGGCGCTTCCGGTGCTCCCACTCGCAGTCGATCGCGCGGCCGACCGCGTCCCAGTCGCCCCGGTCGAGCGCCTCACGGAGCGCCGCGGCCGCGTCGCGGATACGCTCGAAGCAGTCGAACACGTGCCGGTCGCCGTCGATGTGGCGCTTCATGATCTCCCAGTTGTTCGTCCCCGAGTTGCGCGGCTCGCCCGTATAGCAGAGGACGAGCCGGCCCTCGAGGTCCTCCGGGTCGAGGTCGAGCGGCACGCGCCGAACCGTGTCGGCCTCCAGTTGCAGCGCGGCGATTCCTCCGTACATGGCGGGACGGTAGTCCTGAAGCCCGGTCGGCACGCCGATGGCCTGCGCTTCGACATTCATGGCGAGCTGCAGGAGAGCCTCGGGCTCGTAATGCGTGCGGTTCCATTCGGCCAGCGCCGCGCAGACCGCCACATTCAGGGCCGATGACCCGGCGATCCCGGCGCCTGCCGGTGACTCACACGACGTGGTCAGAGCGATCCCGCGCGCCTCGAAGAAACAGGCAAGCCGAGACAGCAGACGAAGCGATGTCCGGGCGCGGAGCTCGCGCCAGTCGCCCGCTTCGACGGTGACGCCGGTATCGAGCGACGTGAGCACGATGCGATCGTCGGGCCGGGTCTCGACGACCGCCCGGGCGCGGAGGCTGATCGCCGCGTTGATCGTTTGTGCGCCGGGATGAAACAGGTAGAGCGGCCAGATGTCGAGCGTGCCACCCGCCAGGTCGATCCGGGTCGGCGCGGAGGTCGCGATGCGCACGGGACGATTATAGAGGTTCGAACTGTACGATAATCACATCGATGCCTGCATCGATCCGCCGCGCCGTCGGTCAGCTGCTGATCGGCAGCCTTCCGGGCACGACGATCCCCGGCGAGATGCGTACGCTGGCCCGCGAGTTCGGATTGGGAGGCGTGATTCTGTTTGGCAGGAATATCGAAGCGCCCGAGCAGGTGGCCGAGCTCGCCTTCGAGCTGCAGTCGCTGGCCGGCGAGCGGCCGCTCTGGGTGAGCGTCGATCAGGAAGGCGGCCGGGTGGCCCGTCTCCGGGCGCCGTTCACTGAATGGCCGCCGATGGCGGCGCTCGGACGGAGCGGCGACGAGTCGCTGGCGTACCGGTTTGCATCGGCGCTCGCCGCGGAGCTGCGATCGGTCGGGATCACGCTCGACTACGCACCGGTGCTCGACATTCACACGAACCCCGACAACCCCGTCATCGGCGACCGCGCACTGGCGGACGACGCCGGGACGGTCGGCCGCCTTGGATCGGCGATTGTCCGCGGTCTGCAGGAAAACAGTGTCGCGGCCTGCGGCAAGCACTTCCCGGGCCACGGAGATACATCTGTGGATTCCCACCTCGAGCTGCCGCTGGTCGAGCACCCGCCCGATCGCATCCGCCGGGTGGAATGCGCGCCCTTTCAGGAGGCCATCAAGGCGGGGGCTGCCTTCATGATGACCGCCCATGTTCTGGTTCCCGCGTTCGACGAGGAGCATCCGGCGACGCTGTCACCCCGAATTGTCGGCGGGCTGCTCAGGCAGGAGCTGGGCTTCGAAGGGGTCATTCTGAGCGACGACCTGGAGATGAAGGCCATTGCCGGTACGTACACCGTCCCCGACGCGGCCGTCGCCGCGATCGCGGCCGGGTGCGACGGCGTGCTCGTATGCCGGGCCGCACCGGGCGATCGCGGGCAGGACGTCGAGGCGCAGGCGCAGGTCCTGGAGGCGCTGGTGCATGCCGTCGAGGACGGCCGCGTTCCGTACAAGCGGCTGGAGGACGCGCTCGTGCGGCAGCGGCGGGCGAAAGAACGGTTTCTGGCGGCCGGGGCGCTCGCCGGTCGGCCCGGTGCGGCGTATCGCGAGGTCCTCGGCTGCGATGCGCATCGCCGCATCGCCGAAGAAATGGCCCGCCACCTGTGATCAAGCCGAGACCCGTCCGGCCCGGCGACCGGATCGCCATCGTCTCGCCGGCCAGTCCCTTTTCGCGCGACGAGCTGGATCGGGGAGCCGCCGAGCTCCGGGCTCTCGGGTACGAGCCCGTCTACGACGACTCCATCTTCGAAACTGCGATGTTCACGTCAGGTCCGGCGGATGTACGGGCGGCCGCCTTCATGCGCGCGTGGTCGGACCCGTCGGTGGCCGCGCTGATTGCGATTCGAGGCGGCTACGGGAGCGTCCAGCTTCTGCCCCTGTTCGACTCGTGGCAGCCGCAGCGGACGCCGAAGCTGTTCGTCGGCTACAGCGACAACACGTCGCTGCTTTCATGGCTGACGTGCCAGTGCGGGCTGACCGCGCTGCATGGTCCGATGCTGGAGCGCCGGCTGGCGGCGGGGGAGGCGGCGTACGACCGTCAATCGCTTCTGGCCATGATGCAGGGCGGGTCGACGGGGCTCGAGCTGCAGCCCGATGGCCTGGACGTTGTCCGTGAAGGGGAGGTGTCGGGCCCGCTCTTCGGCGGCACCATGACGCAGCTCGTCGGCTCGCTCGGGACCTCCTTCGCTTTTACGCCGCCGGCGGGGTGTGTGCTGTTTCTCGAGGACGTCAACGAGCGGCCGTACCGGGTCGACCGGATGCTGACCCAGCTGCGGCAGAGCGGCATCCTCGATCGCGCCGCGGCGATCGTCTTTGGCGAGATGCGCGGCTGCACGGGCAGCGGAGACGGCCCCTCGGTGGAGGACGTGATCCGGTCGGCCGCCGCGGGCTTCCGAGGCCCGGTGCTTCGTGGATTTCCCTCCGGACATACGACCGGTCCCTGCTGGACGCTGCCGCTCGGGGTTCGCGTCCGTGTTCGCGCTCGTGCCCGGCCATCCCTGGTGGTCGAGGAGTCCCCGGTTGAATGATGCGGATTCACCTCATTGGCATCTGCGGGACGGCCATGGCAACGGTCGCGGCGCTGTTGAAGCAGCGTGGCCACGCCGTGCAGGGATCTGATCGGAACGTCTACCCGCCCATGAGCGATTTTCTGCAGCGCGAGGGCATTCCGATCCTGAGCCCGTTTGCGGAGGATCACGTGTCCGCCGCGCTCGACCTCGTCATCGTCGGCAACGCCATCTCCCGGGGCAACCCGGAGCTCGAAGCCGTGCTCGATCGGAAGATTCGCTACTGCTCGGTGCCCGAGGCGATTCGCGACCAGTTCCTCTGGTCGTCGAGGTCAATCGTCGTCGCGGGCACGCACGGAAAGACGACGACGACGGCGCTCGCGGGATGGCTGCTGGCGGATGGGGGTCTCGACCCGACGGTCCTCGTCGGCGGGGTGGCCCTGAACTTTGGCCAGGACGGTTCGAGCTACCGGCTGGGCCATGGCCGCGACTTCGTCCTCGAAGGCGACGAGTACGACAGCGCGTACTTCGACAAGTCGGCGAAGTTCCTGAAGTACCTGCCCGACATCGCCGTCATCAACAACATCGAGTTCGACCATGCCGACATTTACGCCAATTTCGAAGCGGTGCAGCTGGCGTTTCGCCGGCTCGTGAATCTGGTGCCACGCAGCGGTCTGCTGCTGCTCGGGCACGACAGCCCGCCGGCGGCGGCCCTGCGCGATGTCGCGGTCAGCCCGGTCGAGACGTTCGGGGTCGATCCGGGGGCCACGTGGCACGCCTCCGAGGTCAGCCATACGGACGGTATCACCCGTTTTGTGGTGCGGCACGCAGGACGCGACGTGGGCCGGTTCGAATCGCCGCTGCTCGGACTGCACAACGTGCGCAATGCGCTGGCGGCAATCGCGGTCGGGCGGCGGGCTGGAGTCGATGTGGCGCGCCTCGCGGACGGTTTGCGGCGGTTCAAAGGGGTCAAGCGCCGGCTCGAGACGGTCGGCATACGCCATGGCGTGACCGTGCTCGACGATTTCGCGCATCATCCTACCGCCGTGCGTGAGACGCTGGCGGCGCTGCGGACGGGCTATCCATCCCGGCGCATCTGGGCCATCTTCGAACCACGGTCGGCTTCATCCTGCCGTCGTGTGTTTCAGGCGGACTTCGCGCGTGCCTTCGGCGCGGCCGACGAAGTCGTGCTCGCGGCCGTCTTCCGATCGACGCTGCCCGAGGCCGAGCGCCTGTCCGAAGAGCAGCTTGTCGCCGATCTCCGCGCGCAGGGCCGGCGCGCCCGGTCAATCCCGCTCGTCGACGATATCGTCCGGACGATCGTGGACGAGCATCAGCCCGGCGATGTGGTGGTGCTGATGTCGAACGGCGGGTTCGGCGGGATCCATCAGAAGCTGCTGAAGGCGCTTCCGGCGTGACACACGGGTCGCCGTTGCCTGCGGGGCGTATTCGCGAAGCAGGAGACTCGGCACTGCTCATGGAGCTGGCCGCCCCGCCGGCCGCAGGGGACGCCCTCGACAGCGGCATCAACGGACGCGCGGTGGCCGCGGCACGGCAGGTCGAGCAGCGCCGCCTCGACGGCGTCCGCGACGTCGTGTCAACCTTCCGGTCGGTGGCGGTGTTCGTGGACCCCTTGAGGGCGGACGTGCGCGCCGTGACGTCCGTGCTCGGGGAGGCTGCCGGCGCTGAGGCGGTTGAGGCTGCCGGTCGGGTTGTCGACGTGCCCGTTGTGTACGGTGGCGACGCCGGCCCCGACCTGGCGGAGGTGGCCGCGTTCGCAGGCTGCGCCGGGCAGGAGGTGGTCGAGCGGCATTCATCGCGCACTTACCGCGTCTTCATGCTCGGCTTTCTTCCCGGGTTTGCGTACCTGGGAACCGTCGATCCCACCATCGCCGTCCCACGCAAATCGATGCCGCGCGTTCGCGTCCCCGCCGGATCCGTGGGTATTGCCGGCCGGCAGACCGGCATCTATCCGCGCGAGTCGCCGGGCGGCTGGCAGATCATCGGGCGCACGTCGATGACGCTCTTCGATGCCGCAGCCACGCCGCCTGCGCTGCTGGCGCCGGGCGACGAGGTGAGATTCGTCCCGGTTTCTGAGCGGAGTTCGTACGTAGTGTCCGGCTTCAGCCGGACCGAGGTCCGCCTGAAGGCGGACACTGCGTTCGAGAGGGCCGGCCGCTCGCTCACCGTTCTCAAACCCGGCTTGCTGACGACGATTCAGGACGCGGGACGCTGGGGGTACCAGAACATGGGCGTTCCCGTGGCCGGGCCCATGGATGGCGTCGCGCACCGGCTTGCCAATCTCATCGCCGGCAACACCCCCGATGCCGCCGGTCTTGAAGCGACGCTGGTGGGGCCCGAGCTGCGCTTCGAGCAGGAGACGTGGATTGCGATTGCAGGGGCGGACCTCCAGCCATCCCTCGACGGCGCAGAGGTGCCGCGGTATCAGGCGGTGAGGTGCCGGACCGGGACCGTGCTTCGGTTTGGCGCGCGGCGGTCAGGCGCGCGCGCCTATGTGGCGTTGGGCGGCGGCATTGCCACGCCGCCGGCACTCGGGAGTCGCGCCACCGATGTGCGCAGCGGCCTCGGCGGGCTTGACGGGCGCGCCCTCCGGGCGGGCGATCGGATTGCGCTCGGGACGCCGCACGGCGAGCCGCGTCCACTGACGTCGGCCCTGCGACGGGATCCTGCCGCCGTGCCGTCCAACGGGGCTCGTCTCCGGATTCTCCCCGGTCCGCAGATCGACTGTTTCGATGCCGCGGTGCTCGAGCGCCTGCAGGAGGCCCGGTACACGCTCACGCCGCAGTCGGACCGGATGGGCTATCGGCTGACCGGCGGCGCCCCGCTTCCGGCTCCGCCGACCGGTGAGATGATCTCCGACGCCGCTTTCATCGGCGGGTTGCAGGTGCCGCCGTCCGGAGATCCGATCCTTCTGATGGTCGACCGTCAAACGACCGGTGGCTATCCCCAGATTGGCGTGGTGATCGCGGCGGACATTCCGCTGGCCGCGCAGCTTCGGCCGGGCGACTGGATCGAGTTCCAGCCGTGCAGCCACCGGGATGCGATCGACGCGCTTGCGGCGCAGAGCGAGGCAGTCGTTGACCTCCGCTGAGCGTTCGATTCAGCCTGAGGCCGGCGTACCGCTGGCGCCCATGACGACGCTCGGGATCGGCGGGGCCGCACGGTGGTTCTTCCGGGCGCGGACAGCCGAAGACGTCGCGCGCGCGCACCGGTGGTGCGAGGCGCGCCGCGTGCCGCTCGTCGTGCTCGGCGGCGGCAGCAACGTGGTCGTGGCGGATCGCAGCATCGAGGGGCTGGTGCTGCACATCGCCATCGGCGGGGTTGATTTCAGCGGGCGAGACGGCGAAGCGCGGGTGCAGGCGGGCGCCGGCGAAGCCTGGGACCCGATCGTCGAGATGGCGGTGTTGCGCGGGCTGGCGGGACTCGAGTGCCTGTCGGGGATTCCGGGCAGCGCCGGCGGCACGCCGATTCAGAATGTCGGCGCGTACGGCCAGGAGGTGTCGCAGTCGATTGCCGGTGTCACGGCGTTCGACCGTGCGTCGGGCGAAGTTGTGGCGCTGGCCGCGGGCGAGTGCGGGTTCGGCTACCGGACCAGCCGCTTCAAGCACACGGATGCCGGGCGCTTCGTGGTCTGCGGCGTGACGCTGCAGCTCCGCGCCGGGCCGCCGGCCATTGCGTATCCTGAACTGATCGACGAGCTGCAGCGTGGCGCGATCGAGGCGCCAGGGCTGATCGATGTCCGAGAGGCAGTACTCTCGGTCCGGCGCCGCAAGGGAATGGTCCTGGACCGGGCCGATCCCGACACCCGGAGTGTCGGTTCATTCTTCATGAACCCGGTCGTGACCGCGGGCGTGTACGAAGGGCTCGCGGCCGTGTCGCCCGGCCCGGTCCCGGGATTTCCGCAGCCGGATGGCGCGGTGAAGGTGCCGGCCGCCTGGTTGATCGAACGTGCGGGGTTCGCGCGCGGCTACCAGTGCGGGGCCGTCGGGCTTTCGTCGAAGCATCCGCTCGCGCTCGTCAATCGGGGCGGTGCGACGGCACGCGATGTGCTGCAGCTGGCCGCGCGAATCAAGCGGCAGGTCGCGGATCGGTTCGGGATCTGGCTCGTGCCCGAGCCGGTGTTCGTCGGATTCGACGGGGACGCGGATGTCCGCTACCTGCTGGAGAAGCGCTGAATGTCGACACTCCTCGTAGAGGGCGGCCACCGGTTGCAGGGCCGAGTCGCCGTCGAAGGCAACAAGAACGCCGCACTCCCGCTGCTGGCCGCCTGCCTCCTCACCGGGGAGGAGTGCGTGCTGACCAATGTGCCGCGAATCGGCGACGTCGAGGTCATGGCGCGCCTGCTGCTCGATCTCGGCGCCGAGGTGGACGGGATCGGGAGCACCACCCTGCGGGTCCGCGCTCCGCGCCTGCACAGCCACGCGCCAGACCGGACGCTGGTGGGCCGGCTCCGCGGATCGGTGCTGCTGCTCGGGCCCCTGCTGGCGCGCGTGGGCCGGGCGCATCTGGCCCCTCCAGGGGGGGACTTCCCGGCCCGGCGCTCGATCTCGACGCATCTGGAGGCGCTCCTGGCCATGGGGGCGCGGCAGGGCAGCGGGTCGGATCACCTGCTCGAGGCATCGGACGGGCTGAAGGGTGCCTCGATGTACCTGTACGAAGCGTCCGTCACCGGCACCGAGACGGCGCTGCTGGCGGCCGCCGCGGCCCACGGCGTCACCGAGATCCGCCACGCCGCCATGGAGCCGCACGTCGTCGAGCTGTGCGAGTTCCTGCAGCAGTTGGGCGCCGGCGTGACCGGCATTGGCAGCTCGACGCTCCGGGTCGAGGGCGCCGCCCGGCTTTGCGGGGCGACGCACCAGTTGCGGGGCGATTACATCGAGGCGGGCAGCTGGGCGGTGGTCGGCGCCATCACCGGCGGCGAGATTGACATCGAGGGGGCGTGTGAGGCCGAGATGGAGGTGGTCGGCGCGGTCCTCAAACGGATGAACGTGCGGTGTGCGTTCAAGGACGGCATCTTCGAGGTGAAGCCTTCGTCGCCGAAAGCGGTGCGCCGGATCACGACCGGCCTGTGGCCGGCCTTTCCGAGCGACCTCGTGAGCCTCTTCACCGTCCTGGCCACGCAGGCCGACGGCCGCACGCTCGTCCACGACTGGATGTACGAGCTCCGTCTCTTCGCGCTCGAGCAGCTGAGCGGCATGGGCGCGGACCTGTTTCTGGCCGACGCTCACCGGATCATCGTGACGGGGCCCACGCGCCTGCGGGGCGGCCGCGTGCTCGACAGCCGCGACCTGCGGTCGGGGATGTCGCTGATTGCCGCCGGGCTCGCGGCCGACGGCCAGACCCGGGTCCAGCCGCTCGAGACCGTCGAACGCGGCTACAGCCAGCTGGTCGAACGGCTGCACGCGCTGGGGGCCAAGGTCGCGAAGGTGGAGTAGAGGACAGGGGACTGACGGTGGTCGGTGCGATTGCACCAGCATCGTCAGTGCGATTGCACCGACAACCGTCAGTCGGAGTTGCACCGACCTGCGTCAGCGGGCTTGCACCCTACGGCTGCCCTGTGGGCGGCTGACCGGGCGCCGGCTGCGAGGTCGGCGGCTGGATCGGGGCCGCCGGCGACGGCGTTGCGGGCGGGGCGGGTGGCGGAGCGCCGGGCGGGCCTGGCGGCGGTTCGGTTGAGATCGGCAGGTCGAGCACGGTGCCGGTGCCGGCGGCGCCGCGGCCCACGCGGAACGGGCGCAGGTCGTCTTCCGACAGATCCAGCATGCGCACGATGTGCGGTGTGAGCGTGAGGACGATGTCCGTTTCCTGCGTCTCACGGCGATTGTGGGCGAACAGACGGCCGACGATCGGCAGATCGCTGAGCCCCGGGATGCCGGCCGCCACGCGGCGCTCGTCATCGCGGATCAACCCGGCGAGCAGATTCGTCTCCCCGTCACGAAGCCGGATCACGGTGCTGATCTCGCGGTTGCCGAACGTCGGCAAGCCCCCGAAGCCCGACCCGGAGATGCTGCTCACCAGAATCTTCAGCGAGAGCGTCACCTCGTCGTCATGATGCGTGCGCGGCGTGATGTCGATATTCACGCCGATGTTCTCGTAGTTGAACGACGTAATCGGCTGCTGCGCGACGCCGCCGGTGGCGATCGGCGCGAACGTGGTCACCGGCACCGGGACGCGCTCGCCGAACCGGGCCGACGCGGTCATGCCCTCCGACGTCCGGAGCTGCGGGTTGGCCAGCGTCCGCGTGTTGCTGTCGGTCTTCAGCAGGCGGTAGAAGAGCGCCGGCAGGTTCGTCAGGAAGATGTCCGACTGCGTCAGGTTGCGGAGGTCGCGAAGCGTGAGATCGTCCCGGTTGGCGTCGGCGCTGCCGTCGAGGCCCGGCGAGCCCGGAGAGGCGATCTGCAGCCCGTATTCACGCAGGCGTGTGCGGTCGATCTCGAGCAGCTCGACGTCGATCACGACCTCCGGCCGTGCCTTGTCGATGGCGGAAATCAGGCGTCCGGCGGCCGCCACGCGCTCCGGCGTGTCCTTGATGGAGAGCGCGTTGGTCGCCGTGATCGGCGCCAGCCGCCGGTTGTCGATCACGATCCGCAGCAGGTCGAGCGTCTCCTTGACGTCAGCGTTGCTGAGATAGAACGTGCGGACGATTTCGTCCTCGTACTCGGTGCGTTTGGCAGGCGTATCGGGGACGACGGTGATCGTGCGCTGCGCGGTGACCCGGTAGAAGTTGCGGGTTGCCGCGGACAGGGACGTCAACGCCTCGTCCAGGCGTGCGTTTCGCAGGTCGATCGTGACCGGCTGATCCCGGAACTGCGGATCGAACACGATGTTCAGGTTGGCGAATCGGGCCAGGGCCGTGTAGACGTCGCGGCCGCTCGCATCCCGGAAGGTCAGCGATGCCGGGAGCCGCGCGTCAGCCGGCAGCTCGAGGCCCGCCGGCTGAAAGCCCTGCGAGCGCTCGATGAGGCTTTCGAGCTGCGTCTTGCCCTCGCGGGCGATCGCGACTTTCGTGCGGAGCTGCGTCCTCACGCCGGTGAGCAGGTCCTCGATGTTGCCGTCGCCGGGATTGAGCTCCGCGGCCAGCTGCAGCTCCACGAGCGCTTCGTCCAGCCGGCCCGCGGCATGGTGGCGGCGGCCGCGCAGGAAGTGGTCCTCGGCGCCCCGGAGCGTGGAGCGATCGAGCCCCTGGCGGGCCGCCCGGTTATCGGGATCGGCTTGCAGGGCGCGCGTGTACTCCACGATCGCGCGGTCGTAGTCCTGGGCGAGCTCCGCCCGCTCGGCCAGGCGAAGGCTGGCCGTGGTCGCGCAGCCGGCAACGGCCAGCGCGGCGACGACCATCAGGACCCGGCTAGTTCGATGTGCGGTCATTCGTAATGACGTCGACCCCGCGGGGGATGCGAAACACAAACTCCTTATCGGATATTCCGCGGTTTTCCTGCAGATTCGCAAACGTGAGCGTCGAATCTCCCCCCTGGCGGTCGCGTGTCGTCAGCACGCGGATCTGGAGCGTGGCGGGATCAACGGTCACGTCCAGGTACTCGTACTCGGGCTCCTGCCGCCGCGGCGTGAGCCTCAGCGTCACGCCGCCGGAAGGGGCCGCGGGCGGGTAGGCGGCCGTAAAGTCGCGCGCGATGTCGCCTCTGCCGGCCAGAAAGAGCGCCGGCGTCGTCGCCTGATCGTCGGCCGGCACATCGTTGACGATCACCTGCCGGTCCTCAGGGATGTACGCATACACCTTGCGGCCGTCGGAGACGAACTCCTTCCGCTCGGGTGCGGTATAGACCCATCGCATGAGCCCGGGCTTCTTGATCACCACGCGGCCGCGTTCGGTCGTCTGCGTGCGGAGCACGCCGCCCCGATACGAGTGCACGAAGTCGGCGGAGAAGTCCCGGACGCCCTGATAGCGCTGCTGGAGCGCGCGCGCCAGCGCGTCGGGCGCCGGGCGCGACTGAGCCGCCGCGATCGCGGCCAGTGCCAGGAAGACGACGGGAAGCAGGACGGGACGCATCGCTGGATCCGGCATGACCTTCAAGGTTCGGGCCAACCAGCCGGCGTCCGGAAAGCACGGCATTTCGCCATTTGTGCCGCCGAATGCTTCAGGTGGTGCGCGATCGACACGTCTCACGGACACCCGCGCTTGCGGGTCACGAAGGCGCGCACGGCCTCGACGCCGCGCGTGTTGAGGACCTGCTGCGGCTCGATCCAGCCGCGGCGCGCCGTGCCGATGCCGAACTGCATCTGCCGCGCGAGCGCCTCCACGCGATGGCAGTCGCTGTCGATCACGACCGTCACGTCGGCGGCAACGGCGCGGCGTGCGACCTCGCCGTCCATGTCGAGATGTGCGGGCGCGCCGTCAATCTCCATCGCCGTTCCCGTCTCGGCCGCGGCCGCAAACAGGCGGTCGAAGTCGACCGCGTAGCCGGCCGAGTGCGCCGGCGCACGGTTGGCGGGATGGGTGATGACATTCACGAGCGGGTGGCGGATCGCGCGGAGGTACCGCTCCGTGAGCCGGGGGCCGTCGTGTCCCCCCGACTCGTGCAGCGAGGCGAGTACGATGTCGAATCCGCTGAGCAGCTCGTCGCTGAAGTCGAGGCTGCCGTCGTGCATGATGTCGACCTCGACGCCGTGCAGAATCGCGATATCCCGGCTGCGCGCCCGCACGGTCTCGATCTCCTCGCGCTGCCGCGCGACATCGTCCGCTCCCAGCCTGCGCGACGACCAGGCGCGCTCGGAGTGGTCGGTGATCGCGAGGTATTCGTACCCGAGCTGCCGGGCCGCGCTCACCATGTCGGCGATCGTGTTCTGACCGTCGCTCCAGGCGCTGTGCGTATGAAGGTCGCCCCGGATGTGAGCCTCGGAAATCAGCCGCGGCAGGCGGCCTCCGACCGCGGCGGCGATCTCGCCGTTGCCGCTCCGCAGCTCGGCAGCGACATAGGGCAGCTCGAGGTGTGCGTACAGCGCCTCTTCGGTGGTGCAGGCGATCGGCCCCGCACCGGGCCGCACCAGTGCGCCCTCGTCGAAACGGATGCCGAGCCGGTCGGCGCGTGCCTGCAGCTGATCCACGTGCGCTCTCGATCCGGTGTGCCAGACGAGCCCGGCGCCCGCCTGCTCGGGCGTGGTGAGGTGCAGCGTGACCACGCCGCGAGCCGTCTCCACAGCGACGCTCGAGGCCGTGCGCGCGGCGATCGACGTGGCAAACGGCAGACGAGAGAATGCCTTCAGGATGTGAGCGTGGCGCGGTGGAGGGACGACGCTGAGCAGGGCGATATCGCCGACATCGGGCGCAAAGCGACGGAGGCTGCCCACCCACGTCAACGCGTCGGCGCCGATGCCCGCCCGCCGGGTTTCGCGAACGACCGCCGCGGCAAGCATATGCGCCCGCCCCAGGGACATGCGGCGACGGGGCGTCGGATCAGGGCTCAAGGCGCAAGGCTGAAGGCACAACGCTCGAATTGTACCTGCTGTCGTACCCTGAGCCTTGAGCCTTGAGTCCTGAGCCCGTCACGCTACGGCCGCGCGATCGTTCTGCGGCCGACCATCATCCGGTAGACCACGAGCAGCACAACGGCGCCGAGGAACGACATGATCCAGCCCGCCGGCTCGCCTCCGCCGTAGAACCCGAGCGCGCGCCCCACGAAACCGCCGAGCAGCGCGCCGGCGATCCCGAGCAGGATGGTCACGATGATGCCACCGGGATCGCGTCCGGGCATGACGAGCTTCGCCAAGGCACCAATCACCAAGCCGAAGAGAATCCAGCCAAGAATCTCCATTAAGTCCTCCAGCTGTCTGTCGAAGTGTCTGTCGAAGCCGGAGGGTGCAAGGAGAGGGCCGCGCGCATGCTAAACTGAAGCATCTTCCATCGGGAATCCTCGGGCGGCTAGCTCAGCTGGGAGAGCGCTGCGTTCGCAATGCAGAGGTCAGGGGTTCGATCCCCCTGCCGTCCACCACCAACCTTCCCTCACGAATGCCCACACTCAAGAAAATCGGCGTGCTCACCGGCGGCGGCGACGCTCCTGGCCTGAACGCCGTCATCCGTGCTGTCGTCAAGGCGGGCTGCAACGCCGGGCTCGAGGTCGTCGGCCTCGAAGACAGCTTCGACGGCCTGATCTATCCCGAGAAGGCGAGACCGCTGACGCCCCGCGATGTCACCGGCATCCTGCGGCTGGGCGGCACGATCCTCGGGACCGTGAACCGCGGAAACCCGTTTCTCGAGCCGATTACGACACCGGAGGGGACGTTCGACTACGCCGCGCGCGTGATCGAGATGTTCCACCGCACGAAGCTCGACGCGCTCGTCTGCATCGGCGGCGACGGCACCCTCGCCATCTCCTACGAGTTTCACAGGAAGGGGATGCCGCTCGTCGGCGTTCCCAAGACGATCGACAACGACATCGCGGGGACCAACAGCTCCTTCGGCTTCGACACCGCGGTGAGCTTCGCGACCGAGGCGATCGACCGCCTCCACACGACGGCGGAGGCGCACCGCCGGATCATGGTGGTGGAAGTCATGGGCCGCTATGCCGGCTGGATCGCGCTGCACGGCGGCGTCGCGGGCGGCGCGGACGTCATCCTGATCCCCGAGATTCCATACGACCTCGAGAAGGTGGCGACGTGCATCCGCGATCGGGACGAGTGGGGTGCGCGCTTCAGCATTGTCGTGGTGGCGGAGGGGGCGCGGGCACGAGGCGGCCAGGTGTCGCTGATTCAGCAGGCACGCGGGGCGCAGCCGGAGCGCCTGGGGGGAGCGGGAATGCAGGTCGCCAGGGAGCTGGAGGACCGTACGGGGAAGGAGACGCGGTACGTCGTGCTCGGTCACCTGCAGCGCGGCGGCGCGCCGACGGCGTTCGACCGGACGCTGGCGACGCGATTCGGCGGCAAGGCCGTCGAGCTGCTGCTCCAGGGGCAGTTCGGCGTCATGGTCGCGAACCACCCGCCGGACATCGTGCCGGTGCCGCTCGGCGACGTCGTCGGCAAGCTGCGCACGGTGCCGCTCGACTACGACCTCGTGCACACCGCCCGGGCGCTCGGCGTTTCGTTCGGCGATTAGTGCCCCAGTAACTCCTGGTCTTTTTTCTTCTGGAGCTCGTCGATCATCTTCACGTGATCGTCGGTGATCTTCTGGACGTGATCGAGGCCCTTCCGCTCGTCGTCTTCGGAGATCTTGTGCTCCTTGAGCAGCTTCTTCAGGCGCTCGTTGGCGTCGCGCCGGACCTGCCGGACGGTGTTCCGGCCGTCTTCGGCCTGCTTGTGCACGTGCCGTGAGAGCTCCTTCCGGCGCTCGTCGGTGAGCGGCGGAATCGGGACCCGCACCACCTTGCCGTCATTCGCCGGATTCAGCCCGAGATCGGACGCTCTGATCGCCTTCTCGATTGCCGCCATCAGCGACGGGTCGAACGGCTGGGCGACGATCATCGCCGGTTCCGGCACCGAGAGTGTGGCCACCTGATTGATCGGCATCTTCGAGCCGTACGCCTCGACCTGGATGCCGTCGAGCAGGCTGACGGTCGCACGGCCGGTCCGCACGCCGGCCATCTCGCGGCGCACGCGGTCGATCGCCGCGTCCATCCGCGTCTTGACTTCCGAGAACATTCCCTTCAGATCGTTGAAGTCCATGATTAGCCACCAACCATCGTCCCGACCGCTTCCCCGAGCACGACGCGCCGGATGTTGCCGGCCTCGAGCAGGTTGAAGACGACGATCGGGAGCTTGTTGTCCATGCACAGCGAAATCGCCGTCGCGTCCATCACCTTGAGCTGCTTCTCGAGCACCTGGAGGTAGGAAATCGCCGGATATTTCGTGGCGTCCGGATGGATCATCGGGTCGGCCGTGTACACGCCGTCGACCTTCGTCCCCTTGAGGATCACATCGGCCCTGATTTCCATGGCGCGCAGCGCCGCGGCGGTGTCGGTGGTGAAGTAGGGATTGCCGGTCCCCGCCGCGAAGATGACGACCCGGCCCTTTTCGAGATGGCGGATCGCGCGGCGCCGGATGAACGGCTCCGCGACGGCCCGCATCTCGATCGCGGTGACCACGCGGGTGAGGACATCCTGCTGCTCGAGCGCGTCCTGCAGCGCCAGCCCGTTGATGACGGTGGCCAGCATACCCATGTAGTCGGCCGTGGCGCGATCCATCCCGCGCACGCTGGCCGCCACCCCTCGAAAGATGTTGCCCCCGCCGATCACGATGGCCGTCTGGACGCCGAGCCCCTGGATGTCGCCGACGTCGCGCGCAATCCGGGTGGTGACGGCGGGATCGATCCCGAACTGCTGTTCGCCCATCAGCGCCTCCCCTGACAGCTTCAGCAGGATGCGCCGGTAGAGCGGGGCAGGGGAGGGGGCGGGCATGCGGGTCAGATTATAGCCGGTCGATCTAGTCGACTCCTTCGCCGACGCGGTACCGCGTGAAGCGGCTGACCGTGATGTTCTCGCCCGTCTTGGCTGACGTCTCGGCCACGAGCTGCGACACCGTGACGTTGGGGTCGCGGATCGACGGCTGCTCCAGCAGGACGAACTGTGAGTAGAAGCTGTTCAGCTTTCCCTCGATGATCTTGTCGAGCACAGGCGCCGGCTTGCCGGATCCCTCCATCTGGGCGCGGTAGATGCTCTTCTCCTTCTCGACCGCCTCTGGTGTGACGTCCTCGCGCCGCACCCATCTCGGATCGGACGCCGCGACGTGCATCGCGAGCTCCTTGACGAGATTCTGAAACGCCTCGGTGCGCGCCACGAAGTCGGTCTCGCAGTTCACCTCGATGAGCACGCCGATCCGGCCGCCCATGTGGATATAGCTGCCGATGAGCCCCTGGGCGGTGGCCCGGCCGGCCCGTTTCGCGGCCTGCGCCAGCCCCCGCTTGCGCAGGAGGGTCACCGCCTCCTCCATGTTGCCGTTCGCCTCGGCGAGGGCGGCCTTGCACTCCATCATTCCCGCGCCGGTCCTGTCGCGGAGCTGCTTGACCTGTTCTGCCGTAATTGCTGCCATTGTCGTCCCTGCTCCGTTTCAACCACGAAGGCCACGAAGGTCGCGAAGGGCCCGAAGACCAGACTTGTGTTCGTGTTCTTCGTGTTCTTCGTGTTCTTTGTGAACTTCGTGGTTTCCGTACACAAGAAGCGCCGGACACGGCCGGCGCATCGAACTCCGCGCTCCGCGGCCGAGCTCAGGCGCCGGCGGTCGTCGTCTCGGGGCGGCGCTGCGGCCGCGTGACGCGTATCAGCCGCGCGGCCGCGTCGGCCGCGGCGGCCTCCTCGGCCTGCGCCGACGCCTCTTCGGCCAGCTTGGCCTCGCGCAGCCCGCGCCCGCCCGTCACCGCGTCGGCAATCTTCGACGTGAAGAGCTTGATCGCGCGGAGCGCGTCGTCGTTGCCCGGAATGACGTAATCGACCTCGTCGGGATCGCAGTTGGTGTCGACGACGCCGATGACCGGGATCTTCAGCTTGCGGGCCTCGTCCACCGCGATCTTTTCCTTGCGGGTGTCGACGACGAACACCGTGTCCGGGAGCCGCGACATGTTCCGGATGCCCTCGAGGTTCTTCAGGAGCTTCCGCTTCTCCTTTTCCGCGCGGGCGATTTCCTTCTTGGAGAGGGTGTCGTACCGGCCGTCGGTGACCATGGCCTCGAGATCGCGCAGGCGGCCGAGGCTGCGCTGAATGGTGGTGAAGTTGGTGAGGAGCCCGCCGAGCCAGCGCTGGTTCACGTAGAACATCCCGCAGCGCTGGGCCTCTTCGGCGATCGCGTCCTGGGCCTGCCGCTTGGTGCCGACAAACAGCACCGTCTTGCCTTCCGAAGCCAGATTGGAGACGAACGCTTCAGCATCGCGGAACTTCCGGGCCGTCTTGTTCAGGTCGATGATGTAGATGCCGTTGCGCTCGCCGAAGATGTACTCCTTCATCTTCGGGTTCCACCGCTTGGTCTGGTGGCCGAAGTGCACTCCGGCTTCCAGCAGGTCCTTGATCGCGATCCCGGGCAAGATCCCTCCCTTCCGGCGGGCCTTCAGGCCCGCCCTACATTTAGCGTTTGCTGAACTGGAACCGTTTACGCGCGCCGGCCATGCCGTACTTCTTGCGCTCCTTGACCCGCGCGTCGGAGGTCAGGAGGCCGTCCTTCTTCAGCTGGGGTCGCAGCTCCGCATTGAACTCCACCAGCGCGCGGGCAATGCCGAGCCGGAGCGCGCCGGCCTGTCCGTTGACGCCCCCGCCGGCCACCGTCGCCAGAATGTCGAACTTCTCGCCGGTCTCGGTGAGCAGCAGCGGCCGCCGCACCTGCGTCTGCATCGCGTCGGTGGGGAAGTAAGCGCTGAATTCCCGATGATTGACGGTGATGAGTCCTTTGCCCGGGCGAAGAAACACGCGAGCGGCGGAAGTCTTGCGGCGTCCTGTTGCGTAGTATTCGATGCTGGCCAAATTACGCGACCTCGGTCTTCGTGGGGTGCTGCGCGACGTGCGGATGGTCGGGCCCGGCGTAGACCTTCAGCTTCCGGTACATCGCGTCCCCCATTTTGGATTTCGGCAGCATGCCGCGCACCGCCTCCTCGACGAGCCGGATCGGCTGCCGCTGCCGGACGACAGCCGCACGCTCCTCGCGCAGGCCGCCCTCGTAGCCGCTGTGACGCCGGTAAATCTTCTGCTCTTCCTTGCGGCCGGTCAGCCGGACCTGCGCCGCGTTCACGACCACGACATGGTCGCCGGTGTCGATGAACGGCGTGTAGGACGGCTTGTGCTTGCCCTGCAGCAGTGTGGCGGCGAGCGTCGCCAACCGCCCGAGCACCTGGCCCTGGGCGTCGATGACGTGCCACCGGCTGTCTGCGCTCCGCGCGCTTGCCACAAACGTACGCATGAAAAGGGAATCCCTCGCGGGTAGGTCCGACCGGGACACGCCCCGATCTGTACGGGAAAAGACCGACAGCCGCAAACCCCGATGATACGGATACTTGCCGCCACTGTCAAGCCGACCGCGCCCCCGGCGGCCCGACGTGTTGCTGCTGCCACATCGTCCGATAAGCAGACACGACAGGTCTCTCAGGTCTGTCTGGCCGCGCCGGGCGCCTTACGGCTTGCGTAAGGCGCGGCGGCGGCCCCGGGTCGCTCCGATCCGGCTCATGAGATCAGCGAGGCTGCCGTGTTTGGGAGAAGCAGGAATCTCGTCGGGCTCGACATCGGCTCGAGCGCGGTGAAAGCGGTTGAGCTCAAGGCGGCGGGCAAAGGGTACCGCGTGGCCGCTTTCGGCATGCAGCCCGTGCCGCCCGACTCGATCGTCGACGGCGCCATCATCGACGCCGGCGCGGTGGCCGAGGCGATCCGCCGCGTGTTCGAGGAGAACAAGGCGTTCAAGACGAAGGACGTCTGCGCGTCGCTCTCGGGCAACGCGGTGATCGTCAAGAAGATTACCCTGCCGGTGATGACGCCCTCCGAGCTGGACGACTCGATTGCGTGGGAGGCCGAGCAGTACATCCCGTTCGACGTGCAGGACGTCAACCTCGACTACCAGATTCTCGACCCGGGCACCGGCCCCGAGTCGCGCGGCAGCATGGACGTGCTGCTCGTGGCCGCGAAGAAGGAGAAGATCGGCGACTACACGGGCGTGATCGCGCAGGCCGGCCGGACGCCGGTGATCGTGGACGTCGACGCCTTCGCCCTGCAGAACGCCTACGAGGCCAATTACGGCCTCGACCCGCGTGAAGTGGTCGTGCTGATGAACGCCGGGGCGAGCGCGATCAACATCAACATCCTCCAGGGCGATCAGTCGGTCTTCACGCGCGACATTTCGATCGGCGGCAACGCCTATACCGAAGCGGTGCAGAAGGAGCTGAATCTCCCGTTCGAGGCCGCCGAGAGGCTGAAGAAGGGCATCGCGGTCGACGGCGCCACCTTCGAAGAGGCGCAGCCTGTCCTGCACGCGATGACCGGAAACGTCCTGCTCGAGATTCAGAAGACGTTCGACTTCTTCAAGGCGACGGCGGCCTCCGATCAGATCGATCGGATCGTGGTCAGCGGCGGCGCCTCCCGTGCCGACGGGTTCCGCGACATGGTGCAGGACCGCTTCGGCGTGCCGGTGGAGGAGTTCGACCCGTTCCGCGCGGTCGCATGGGACGCGACGAAGCTGGATGGGAACCCCGCAGAGATCGCGGCGACCGCCGCCGTCGCGGTTGGCCTCGCGCTCCGCCGGGTGGGCGACCGATGATTCGCATCAACCTTCTGGGGGTGGAGCGGCCGCGGGCGAAGCGGGCGATGGCCTTCGACCTCGGCCAGCGCCTCACGCTCGGCGCCAGCCTCATCGTCGTGGCCGCCGTCCTGGCCGTCGGGTGGTGGTACTGGTCGCTCAGCCGGGAGTCGGCGAGGCTCGACGCCGAGCTCGCGTCGGCGCAGCAGGAAGCGACGCGCCTGCGATCGCTGCTGGCGGAAGTGCAGCAGTTCGAACAGCAGCGGCAGCAGCTGCAGCAGCGGGTGGCGCTCATCGAGCAGCTCCGCAGCGGTCAGAGCCTCCCGGTGCAGCTGCTCGACCACGTGAGCCGGAGCCTCCCGGACATGCTGTGGCTCACGATGATGCAGCAGGAGGGCGAGCAGGTCACGATCGAGGGCCGCAGCACGACGCTCATCGCCCTGTCCGACTTCGTGGGCAATCTCAGCGGCGGCACCCTGCTGCAGCGCCCGATTGAGATCGTGAACAGCCAGGTCCAGCCGGCCGCGGGAACGGGCCCGCAGGCGACCCCGGAGCTGATCCAGTTCACCGTGCGCGCTCGAATCAACGTTCCGGGGCAGCCGGCGGCACCGGCGGAGGCCGTGGCAGGGCGCGGCGCGGCGGCCCGTGGCGGGCAGGGAGGCGCGCGCTAAAGCGCGCGGGCGGGAACCCGATACCCAGCAATGGCGATGAACCTCAACTTCGGCCGGCTGCCGTGGTACGGACAGCTCGGAGCGTTTGCGGCGCTGGCGATCGCCGGTGTGGCGGCGTTCTGGTACGGGTATGCCGGCCCGACCGAGACGAGCCTGGCGGAGAAGCGCACCCAGCTGGCGGGCCTGAACAGCGAAATCGACCGCGGCCTCGCCATTGCCCGGCGGCTGCCGGAGTTCCGCCGCGAGGTCGGCGACCTGCAGGCACAGCTCGACCGGCTGCGCGTCGTGCTGCCCGAGGAGCGGGACGTCGCGGACCTGCTGCGCCGCGTGCAGGCGATGGCGACCCAGTCGAATCTCACGATCCTCGGCTTCTCGCCGCAGGCGATTACGACCCAGGAGCTCCATGCGGAGTGGCCGATCGGCCTTCAGCTCGAGGGCACCTACCACAATCTCGGGGCCTTCCTCGAACGGGTCAGCAGGTTCCCGCGCATCATCAACGTCAACGGCATCACGATCCGCGCCCGCGACAACGCGCCGGCCGCAGCCACGATTACCGCGGTGTGCACGGCGACGACGTTCGTGCTGATCGACCCGCGCGAGGAGCCCGCGCCCGCCGCGCGCGGCCGCGGCGCGGGCGCGAGAGGGCGGGGCCGGGGCGCGGCGGCAGGGCGAGCGGCGGCAGGGGGACGAGGCTGACGTGCGCCTGGTGACGATCGGTCTTCTCGTGATCGGGCTGGCCGGCGCCGTGCGCGCCGCGGCGGCGCAGGCGCCGCAAGCGGCTTCGGCGGCCCAAGGGGCGCCGCCCGCTGCGCAGGCGCCTGTGGGTCGCGGCGGGCAGCCGGCGCCTGCGAAGCCGGCCGGCGCGATCGACGCAGCCCGGACCGATCAGCTGATCGAGCCGCCGGGGTTCGCCTACAACGCCGAAGGCCGGCGGGATCCATTTGTGAGCCTGCTGCGCCGGGGCACGGATGCGCGCAGCAGCGCCGGCGCGGCGCGCCCGGCCGGACTTGGCGGCCTGAGCGTCAACGACATCACGCTGCGCGGCACCGTGCGCAGCCGGGAGGGGTTCGTGGCCATTCTGCAGGGCGCCGACCAGCGGACGTACATCGTGCGGGCGGGCGACAAGCTGCTCGACGGGACGATCCGGACGATCTCCCAGAACGACATGGTGATCCTGCAGCAGGTCAACGATCCGCTCTCGCTGGACAAGCAGCGCGAGGTGCGGAAGGTGCTCCGGCAGACCGAGGCGAATTGATGGAGAGCACGTCAACCAGGCGACTACACATGTACCGACACACGACCGTGCTGGTGTTCTGCGCCGCCCTCGCGGCGGCTGGCGCCGCGTCGCTGGCCGCCAGCGGCGCGGCCACCGGGGTGGCGACGCTCAAGAAGATTGCCTCGCGCGTCGAGAGCCGCGCCGGGGTCGTCGCGATCGAGGCGTCGGATCCGGTCGCCTACGTGGCGGCCCAGCCGGACCCGCGGCTGTTCGTGATCGAGCTTCGCGACGTGAGCGCGCGCGGCTTCGCCGACAACTTCAAGCCCGACCCGCGCCATCCGTTCTCGGCGGTCGAGGTGGAGAGCGCCATCGCAGCCGACGGAGCGATGCTGGCGCGGGTGCGGATGACGCTCACCGAGGCGGTGCGGCCGCGCGTGCGCAGCGCCCGGAATGTGATCTATGTCGAGGCGGACCGGCTGGATCGGAAGCCGGCGGCGCCTTCGCCTGCTTCGCAGGCTACGGCGACCCAAGGGGCCCCGGCACGGGCAGCGTCCGAGCAGGTCGCCACCCTAATGGCGCAGGCGCAGGCACCGCCGCCACAGGCCCCC
>Ga0209343_10001382_pt1 | contig 32719 bp, 25 predicted proteins | sample RifCSPlowO2_02_FD_184026 | JGI IMG/M metagenome (GOLD analysis project Ga0209343, IMG submission 184026) | Groundwater microbial communities from Rifle, Colorado - Rifle CSP2_plank lowO2_0.2 (SPAdes) (version 2) | ecosystem: Environmental > Aquatic > Deep subsurface > Groundwater | place... | reverse complement strand
ATTTGGGTTAAGGAGAAAGGGGGAAGAAGATGGAGAAATGGAGAGATAATAAGTCAGATTCTTTTTTCTCCTTTTCTCCCTTTTCTCCATTCTCCTTAATCTTTTTCTTTTGTTCATGACGGCAGTTCTAAAATTACTTCTTTTCATTTATCTTACCTCCTGTCTCTCGCTTCTTACCGCTACTGTTTTTGGGGAAGAAAAACTTGTAGTAATCGAAGATGAGCTAAAGGGGAAAGAGTGTATACCTATTGAAGCAGATGAGATGCAGAGACGTTATGAAAACAAGCCACTTCTATTTGATAATATGTTCATATTTGACATTCGCCCCCTTCAAGTGGCAGTGAAAGGAAAATCCATCCCCTTTGTGAAGCAGACCAATCGAGATATGTTCAAGGTGAAATACATACATAATGTAGAAATGTGGAAAGAAAAGGATGTATATCTTGTCGGTGAGGATACAGAATCAACAAGGAGTTTTTGTGAGGAGATGCTCAAAAAAGACTACGGTGTGAATGATATTTATTATTTAAAAGGTGGAATTGATGCATGGAATGGACATATCAGGACGCATTTTAAAGATGTACAATGTGAAGGTCTTGATTCGCAGGAAATAAGAAAAAGGATGGAGGAAGGACAGAGTGTTTATCTCATAGACTGGAGGTATCCCGATGATTTTTATAATAAGGGACATATACCTGACTCAATAAATGGATATGGGAAGGAAGGCGTATTTGGAGGGATTGAAGATATGCTTAGAGGATACTTTAGATTCAGGCCAATTTATATAGATGTAATCAGAGGTAATGCTATTGCAGTATTTATAGACGATACTGAGTGGAAAGGTTTACATCGTTGCAGGATTGAAAAAAGGGCAAGCGGTGTAATGGATAAGATGTATTATTTAAAAGGCGGTATTGAAAATTGGAAAGGACCGTTGGAGAAAGAATCATGGAAACAACCAGAATAAGTGTAAGTGTCAGTTTTTAGTGTCAGTAAAATAATTCCCCACACTGACACATCGTGAAGAATTATGATTCGTAAACTATTTTTTAATATTTGCTTATTGCTTATTGCTCATTGCTCATTGCTTGTTATCGTCAACGCCGAAAACGCAGTGAAGGGGGGATATCGCAAAGATTACCTGCCGAAAGGGATTGTTCCTAAACATGAAATGGATAAGTCTGAAAACTGGATTGCCATATTTGAACACCCAAGACGTGATGAATGGCAGGAGCCTGATAAGGTAATTGAAAACATGAAATTAAAGGAAGGTAATGTGATTGCTGATATCGGTGCAGGCTCAGGCTATTTTACAAGACGCTTGGCGGCGGCTGTTGGTCCCACAGGAAAGGCTTTTGGAGTAGATATTGAGCCAGAGTTGGTTAAATACATGGAAGAAGATGCCAGAAAAGTGAATTTGAAAAATTATATACCAAAATTAGCTACAATGGCTGACTCTGGTCTTGAGCCTCATAGTGTTGATGTTGTCTTTATATGTCTTACCTATCACCATATTGAAGATAGAATTAACTATATGAATAAACTTAAAAGGGTTTTGAAAAAAGGTGGAAGGATTATAATTGTCGCATTTTATAAAAAAAGGATGGATTTTGGTCCCCCGCCTGATAATAAGATTTCAGAGGAAGTGACAATAGAAGAGATGAAAGAGGCTGGTTATCATCTTACCAGACGACTTGATTTTTTACGGTATCAATACTTTCTTGAGTTTGAGCCTGATGCAAATTATAGTGAACGATTTAAATAAGTAGACATCAAATCCCCCCTCCCCCCCTTTTCTAAAGGGGGGATGGGGGAATTATGGTAATTTTCTTATTTCGTTCACTATAACTACAGATGAACACAGACTTAAAGTAAAAAAGATTAAGGAGAAAGGGAGAAGATGGAGAGATGGAGAAAAGAAAGGATAAAATATTTTTTTCTATTCCCCCCTTTCCCCAATTTCCCCATTTCTCCTTATTGTTTTCCTCTGTGTCTCTGTGTCTGTGGCAAAAGAGGTTTATGATTCGCAAATTACTGCTTGATATTTGCTCATTGCTCATTGCTCATTGCTTTTTACTTGTTTTTGCTTTTCCTGCATTTTCTGCTGCCTCTATGTGGCAGACGCCCGGCTTAATAGATGCAGGGACTGGTGATGCCTTCAGGACAAGCATTGCCTTTGACCCTTATGGGAATGCCATCGCAGTATTTGAACAATATACAGATGGAGTCTACAGGATATATGCAAACCAATTCTTAAATCCCCCCATCCCCCCTTTAGAAAAGGGGGGGGAGGGGGGATTTGATAAAGGGGGGTGGCAGAGCCCTGTCATTATTGATGCAGGACCAAGAAATGCCTATATAGCAAGGGTTGCCTTTGACCGCATGGGTGATGCTATTGCTATCTTCAAGCAAAGTGATGGAAATGTATATCACATCTATGCGAATCATTTTTTCAGGAACAAGGGATGGCAAAAGCCTGTTGCAATAGATTCAGGGACAGGGGATGCTGATGGACATCAGATAACATTTGATGCCGATGGTAATGCCGTCGTTGTTTTTGAGCAGAAGTTTAAGGGTGTCTACAGAATCTTTGCCAACTATTATAAAAGCAGTGTAAGTGAAAGTGTAAGTGAAAGTAAAGACAAAAACACTGACACTGACACTTACACTGACACTAATACTGGTTGGCAGGGTGCGGTGGCAATTGATAAGGGTGAGGGCAATGGCTATTTTCCATATCCTGCCTTTGATTATCAGGGGAATATTTATGTGATTTATTACAAGGAAAACAACCCCCTAACCCCCTTTAATAAAGGGGAATTGGGTCTTGAGGTATATGTAAATAAATATGATGTGGGAAAAAAGATTTGGAATGATCCCATCCGTTTAACCAATGGCGATACTGTTATTAAACATGAAGATTGGAATAAGAAGAGGAGTGATGTAAATAGAGGTATTAGAGGGATATACAATCCACTTTTCCTTCCGGAGATTAAAAAGAGGATTTATGCCGGGAGTTATGCTTATAATGTTAAGCGATTTGAGACCCCTTCAAAGATAGATTCAAGATTCAGGGATGCCTACACACCTTTTCTGATAGTTAGTAAGGATGGTGAGATAATGGCATTTTTTGTAAGGTGGGATGGAGAGTATCAAAGGGGATATGTGGCAGTATACAAGAATAGTGTTAGTGACAGTGTCAGTGTCAGGAAAAACAATCCTATCACTCACACTCACACTGACACTTTTTCTAATTGGAGTAAGCCAGAGATTATTGATGCAAGTGGAGGGGATGTTGAGCATATAAGAGGTGCAGTGAATTCAGAGGGTGAAATGGCAGTCGTATGGACACAGTGGGTGGATGGTAATTTGAGAATACATGCGAGGGTAAAGAATAGTGTTAGTGACAGTGTCAGTGTCAGGAAAAACAATCCTATCACTCACACTCACACTGACACTTTTTCTAACTGGGGAAAGGCAGAGATTATTGATGCAGGTAAAAAAGATGCCTATGGTCCAGCAGTGATATTCAATGGCGATAATGAGATTATAGCAATATGGTGTCAATGGGAGGTTGAGACAGTTAAAACCTATAGAAACGATTATATAAAAGAAAGAGGCTGGGGGAAGGCAGTAAGAGTGGAAATGGAAGATGAGACCTGTGGTGGTTGTGGACTGCGGATTGCAGCATCTCCAGATAGAAGGCTCATTGCTATATTTGAATTGAAGGTCTCTGTTAAAGAAAGGACAAAAATATACGCCATAGAGGGGAGATAATAAAAAAAGGGATAAAAAAGGCAATAGGCAATAGGTCTATTGATTTTGCTAAAGAGATTAGGTATAATTAAAACCATGATTAAGCTGAAACAACCTATAAAAAATATTATAAGACAAAGAGGGTTCATCTACGGCGGAGGGGGAGTATTATTTTTACTCCTGCTAATATTTATATATTACTTCTTTTTTGCTGCGGGTGTGTTAAAAGATATGGTATTTATACCTGGTGGGGAGTATATAATGGGGATTGATATCCCCCAAAAAGAGGGGGGGAGAAAGGAGGAGGAAATAACAATAGATATGGATGAAACACCTGCACACAAGATTTATGTAGATGGTTTTTATATGGATAGATATGAGGTTACAAACGCTCAATACAAGAAATTCTTACAGGCGACAGACAGAAAAACCCTCCTTATCGACCCGGTTGATAATAAGGCTACATACAACTGGCAGGGGGATAACTATCCAGAGGAACAGGGGGACAACCCGGTTGTCCTTGTGGATTTTGAAGATGCAAAGGCGTATTGTGAATGGATAGGAAAGAGACTCCCCACAGAAGAGGAATGGGAAAAGGCATGTCGTGGCGATGATGGAAGAAAATGGAGCTTTGGAAATGAAGAGATTTCGGGATATGCAAATACAAGAGAAGTCAATTTGAAGTGGTCGAGCACTGTCGGTTCTTTTCCAAAGGATATTTCGCCCTATAAGGTCTTTGATATGACAGGGAATGTTATGGAATGGACAGAATCACGATATATGCCATATCCGGATTCAGAAATGAGGATAGGTTTTGGAGGGCTTGAGAAGGTAATTCGTGGAGGGGGATGGCTGGTAGATATTCAATCCTCGCGATGCTCAAATCGCAATATCGCTACCCCTACAAAAAGGCACAGGATGCTGGGTTTTAGATGTGCAAAGTCAATAAGGTGATGCAAGATGCAAGAAACAAGAGGCAAGAGGCAAGAGGTAAGATACAAAAGGTAATTCTTGCTTCTTGCTTCTTGCTTCTTATCTTTGGTCTTATATTTATCAGTGATGTCCACAATATCAGGGGCATACCTCCAGAAATAGATGGGATGGTATTTATACCTGAGGGTGAATTTACCATGGGAAGCAAGGGAAGGCTGGAGCATGGGTATGACGGTGGCGATGGAAAAGTAGGTCTGGAGGTTGGAGTTGATGAGATACCTGTGCATAATGTCCGTGTAAATGGATTTTATATAGATAGGTATGAGGTTAGCAATGAACAATACAAGAAATTTATAAATGCAACTGGACATGAGTCACCGGTAGATAGTGTGGCACCAGATGCCCCGTATAATTGGAAAGGCGGTAATTATCCTGAAGGGGAGGATAATCACCCTGTAGTTAATGTTACATGGTATGATGCAGATGCCTTTTGCCGATGGGCAGGGAAGAGACTCCCTACAGAGGAGGAATGGGAAAAAGCATGCCGTGGGACCGATGGAAGGAAATGGAGTTTTGGAGATAATTTTATCTCTAATTTTGTTAATACCCATGAGCTTGACCTCAAGTGGTCGCAGGCAGTAGGCTCATTTCCTGAAGACCTCTCGCCTTACGGTATCTACGATATGTCGGGGAATGTAAGCGAATGGACAGGTTCCTGGTATAATCCTTATATAGGCTCTTTGCTCACAAGGGATACTTTTGGAGAGAAGAATAGAGTTATAAGGGGGGGGGCGTGGTTGACAGATTATCTTACCTCAAGATGTACAAAGAGAAATTTTGCTGTTCCTGATAAAAAGCACAGGACATTAGGATTCAGATGTGCAAAAGATGAAAAATAAAAACCCTAATAGGACGCAGATTGTCGCAGATGACAGACCTGCTGTCATTCTGAGCGGAGCGAAGAATCTCAAAACTGAGATTCCTCACTTCGTTCGGAATGACATTTCTGCGTTTATCTGCGTCCTAATTTATTTTTTTTTTGTAATTCTCCTTACAGGTTGTCAGTCTGAAAATAAGACAGTAGAAGGCGATAGGGAAAAAAAACAGGGGAAGGAGATAGAGCATTTGAAGGAATTATTAAAGAGCGACCCGACGAGATGGCAGGATCGCCATAAATTGGGTGTTGCATATATGACGGCTGGAAAATATGAGGAGGCAGCACAGGAATTTTTAGGAGTGTTCTCCATCAGACCTGATAATATTGACAACCTGCAATCCCTGGGCATGACATATTATAAGATGGGGAAAAAGCATCAGGCACACTTTTACTGGCGAACTGCCCTTGAGATAGAGCCGGAAAACAGATTTATATGGGACCTGATTAAGAAGATTGAAAAGGAAAGGGGCATCGGGGATGACACCATGGACATAGAAAAATGGGCAAGGCATTACAAGGAGGGGCAGAAATTTTATAAAGAAAAAGAGTATGAAAAAGCAGCATCAGAGTTTGAGCTTGCATCAAAGTATAACCCATCCGATTCCAGGACATATTTTTCTATAGGTGTAGCATATAAGGCATTAGATAGGACAGATGAGGCAGTATCATCATGGCAGAAGGCACTTAAGTTTAAACCTGATGATATTATGATTATGAAATTAATATCCCTCGCAAAGGAGAAGAAGGAGAGGGATGATGCAATGCTTAGGGCAAAGGATGCGGTTAAAAAAAGTCCCGGCGATTGGAAGGCGCATTCTCGTCTTGCCTCATTATATTTACATGATAAACATGGCAGGTTTATAGACGAGGCGGAGGCAGAATATAAAGAGACGGTTCGTCTTAATCCAAAGGAGGCAGATGCATATAAACAGCTCGCTGAGATAAGTTTTCATAAAGAGAGATATAGTGAGGGTATAGGGTATCTTAAGATGGCAGCAAAATATCTATCAAAAGACGATGTTATATACAAAAGAATTAAGGATATGAAGATATATGAGAAACTCTATAAAAAAGGGAGAGAGACGTGGAAGAAGGGTGGAATCAAAAAATACGATGAGATGATTTTTGTGCCTGATAATTTATACATGGATAAATACGAGGTAACTAATGCACAATATAAGATGTTTCTTGACAAGAATCCTAACCTTTCTGCACCTCCTTACTGGAAGAAGGGGGTATATGAGGATGGGAAAGATAATTATCCGGTTGTGAATGTTGACTGGTATATGGCAGCGATGTATTGTAAATCCATGGGTAAACGTCTTCCGACTGAGGTTGAATGGGAATGGGCAGCACGCGGGACTACTGGATTTGAATATCCATGGGGAGAATCATTCAATGGTGAGGTAGTAAACAGCGAGGAGGCGGGTTTTGGGAGATTGACACCTGTGGGAAGCTTTGAAAAGGGTAAAAGTCCTTATGGAATTTATGATATTGCTGGAAATGCAAAAGAGTGGACAGATAGTGAATATAAAGGTGGGAATAATCAATCTCCGTTTCACGGAGAAGGCCATAAAATAATACGGGGAGGCTCTTTTAAATCAGGAATGGAAGAAATTAAAATCACAAAGAGGGGATATGCACCCCCTGTATATGCAGACATGGATGTTGGATTCAGATGTGCAAAGACAAAAGAAGTCAGAAGCCAGAAGCCAGAAGTCAGAAGTAAATGAAAGCTGAAGGCTGAAAGCAAACCCTTTGAGCTTTGAGCTTCTTGCCTCTTGCTTCTTGAATAGAAAAGGAGGTCTTCTTATGAAAATAATAATATTTTTAATCTCATTTATATATCTCGTCGGGATTAATAATGGAGAACTTGCAGCAGCAGGCAGGGAGGTTAAGTGTGAAGAGATAACTCAAAAAAAACTCCTTCAGATGATGGAGAAAGAAAAGGGAAAAATTGTTATTGTTGATTATAGAATACCTGATGATTATTATAACAACGGGCATATCTCTGGTGCAATCCTCCTTTCACCAAAGGATAAGGATTTCTTACAGCAGAAGCTGGATTACTTTGCACTGCAATGGGAAAGAAATAATAATATAGCTGTTATTGTTGATAATGATGGAAGAGAGGCTAATATTTTTTGCAGGAATATGAAGATGTTAACAAATTATGAGCATATATACAGCCTTAAAAATGGGATGAGATTATGGACAGCGCCGCTGGAAAAAGGGAAGATGCCTGCTTTGGAAACGAAAAAAAAGTTAAAGGGAGGAAATGAAAAATGAATACTATAACATCAGAGCACCAGTCTGCACAGGCAGGCCAGAGCACCAGTCTGCACAGGCAGGCCAGAGCACCAGTCTGCACAGGCAGGCCAGAGCACCAGTCAGGGGGATACCAGCATTTTCTATTACACTGGTATCTTGGTGTGCTGGTGCTATTTTTATTCGTTGCACTTTTTTTATCAGTTGGGACATCAGGGGTATCGGCAGAGGAAGATGTTCCCAGCAACCCTAACTATGTCTTTTCGGTATGTCAGGATGTAGTAGATGGAAATACCATAGAGGTTGACATACTTGGTATGAAGAAAAAACTCAGGTTGATTGGTGTTGATGTTGGCAGTAAGGGGTTCTTTGAGGGAATAAAAAGAAGGCTTGGCATGGGTTCTGCGGTATATCTTGAAAAAACCATAAAGGGAAAGAAACTCTACCTTGAATTTGAGGATGACTGGCATGACCCTTCAGGCATTTTGCGAGGGTATGTACATCTCAAAGAGAATGATGCTTTTATAAATCTTGAGATGATAAAGCTGGGATATGCATCATCTGATAAGAAGAGTAATTATAAATATAAAAAGGAATTTGAAAAGGTTGGGAGATGAAGACAGAAGACAGAAGACAGAAGACAGTATGCAGTATGCAGTAAGCAGTAAGCAGAAAAACCATCTATTGGATACTGCCTATTGCCTACTGCCTACTGCCTACTTATTAGTTCTTATCTTTTGCTTCTTCCTTCTTGTCTCAGATATCTATGCTGGTGAGTCTTCCTCTGGGCTGATTATACAGGATGGGCATAAAAAGGTTGTTCGTTCCTTATCATTTTCCACGGATGGTAATATCATCGCCTCCGGCGGACTTGATAGAACCGTTAGATTATGGGATGCCCATGACATGTCTCTTTTAAAGACCTTTTCTGGACATACGGGCTCTGTCAATTCAATTGTCATCTCTCCTGACAGTAAATTACTTGCCTCTGGAGGGGATGATAAGAGTATAAGGTTCTGGGATATTAAGACTAAAACATCTCTATCAACCCTTTCTGGACATACAGGTTCTGTTAATTCAATTGCCATCTCTCCTGACAGTAAATTACTTGCCTCTGGAGGAAATGATAGGGACATAAGGCTCTGGGATATTGAGAAAAGAGAGTGTATTGCTGTCCTCTCAGGTCACAGTGGTTCTATCTATTCTGTTGCCTTCTCGCCGGATGGGGATATCCTTGTATCTGCAAGTAGTGACGCCACTGTCGGGATATGGAATATTTATCCTGTTAAAAGGCTATATACAAAAAATAGCGAAATAACCCGGTTAAATGACTCTGATGAGGGGACTTCTAAAGGGGTGAAAAAGAAAAAACCACAGTTCCTTACAGGCCATAGTGGTGCAGTCTATGCAGTTGCATTTTCTCCAGATGGAAGAATCTTTGCGTCAGGAGGGGCAGATGAAACTATAAAGTTATGGGATAGAGAGAAGATGACGATTGTTGAAACCATTTTAGAGGAGCATGAGAGAGGCTTCCACCCTATCTATAACCTCAAGTTCTCTTTTGATGGAGAGATTCTGGCAACAGCTGGTGCCTATCCCAATGTCCATTTATGGGACATTAAAAAAAAGGTGCTTATTAAGAAGCTCTATGATAATTCCCATGCAGTTTACGCTGTGGATTTTTCACCAAAAGAGAAGGTTGCGGTCTCGGGAGGATGGGATACAACCATCAAGCTCTGGGATATCACCACAGGCACAAAGACTCATACCTTTGAAAACTGCGTAAGACAGATTTATCTGCAATCTATTGTCATGGATAGAAATCTCTTAACTATAGGGAGTTGGGACAAAGCAATTAAACTCTGGGATATTTCAGGAAGCCAGAAGTCAGAAAATAATTTATTACAGAATTTCTTTGAAAAGCAGGATGGGCTTATTGAATCTGTGGCACTCTCCGATGACGGCAAGATGCTTGCGGCAGGATATAGGGATAATATGATAAAGATCTGGGATTTTGAAAGTAAGAAGCTAACTGCTGTCTTTGAGGGGCATGGGAATTGGCCTATATGTATATCTTTTTCTTTGGGAGGAAGTATAGTTGCATCAGGCGGGATGGATAGGACAGTGAGACTCTGGGATATTAGACAGAAAACCAGCATCACAATATTTAGAGGTCACAATGAGCCGGTAAAGTCACTCAATTTTTCCCCTGACGGAAACATTCTTATTTCCATAGGATGGGGAGGAGAGATGCTCGTATGGGATATGAATCGGCTATCTTCTGTTGATACTCTTAAAGAGTATAATGGTATTGCACATCTTGCCAGTTTCTCCACTGATGGCGAGTATTTGGCAATTGTAACAAAGGACAATACTATTCACCTTCTCAATAGAGATGGAAGACAAATTCATACCCTTTCCAGTGAAAATGCAACTGTAAATTCTATTGATTTCTCTCCTGATGGTCATCTCCTTGCCATTGGTAATGATGTTAATACAGTGGAGCTTTGGGATATTTCAATTAAAAGAAAAATCCGCACACTTGAAGGGCATACAGATTCTATTTATTTCGTAATATTTTCTGCCGATGGAAAGAGATTGGTATCAGGCAGTGAAGACCATAGCATAAAGGTATGGGATATAGAACAGGGAATGCCGCTTATGACCCTTTTGGCTATAGATAGTGATGATTTTTTAATCTATCTGTGTGATAATGATTATATAGCATCTGAAGGTGCAAAAAAGTATGTAAAAAAACAGTGAAAGTGTAAGTGACAGTGTCAGTAAAAACAAAAATACTTACACTTACACTGACACTAATCACTGACACTAATTATGCCATCTTTTAAATACAAAGCCACAGATATTAGTGGAATGATTATTGAGGGGGTTATGGAAGCAAAGGAGGAAAAATCTGTCATAACCATGCTCCAAAATCGCGGGTATATTCCTATAAATATTGCACCACCTGATGTTAAAAAAAGGAACAGGGAAAATCCTTTGCTATTTCTCTTACAGCGTATTCCACAGCAGGATGTCATCAGTTTTACCAGAGAACTGGCAGGGTTGCTAAAGGCAGGTATACCTATTGATAGAAGTCTTAAGACACTCATTGGTATTACAGAAAATAAGAGATTTAAAAGGGTGCTTGAAAATATCTTGAGCTCTGTTGAGAAGGGGAACTCTGTCGCTGAGGCGCTGGAAGGTTTTCCATTAGTATTTCCACCCTTTTATATTAACTTGATACGGGCTGGAGAGGCAAGTGCTACCCTCGATGCGACCCTCAGGAGGTTGAGTGATTTCCTTTCAAGGTCGAAGGAACTCAGAAACTATATCATATCGGCAATGATATACCCTGCTATCCTTACAATATTCAGTGGACTTTCTATAATCATCCTGCTAACTTTTGTTATACCAAAATTTGCAGAAACATTCTCAGAGATAGGACAGGCAATGCCCTTATCAACTGTAGTCCTGATGAGGATAAGTGAGATTGTCAGAGATTACTGGTGGGTATTTATCCTATCCTTGATTATTCCATATCTTATCTTTTACAGCTACAAAAGAACTGTCGCCGGAAGATTCGTATGGGATCAGCTTAAGCTTAGGATACCGATTATTGGGACAATTATCAGAAATACAGAGGTTGTAAGATTTTCAAGGTCAATGGGGACCCTTCTTAAAGGCGGAGTTCCTGTTTTAAAATCCATTGATATTGTCAGTAATACCATTACTAACCGTTCTATTGCAAAGTCTATTATAAGACTCTATGCGAGTGTGAGGCATGGTGAGGGGCTTGGAATACCATTAAAGAAGGAGGCAATCTTTCCACCTATGGCAGTTGAGATGATTATCGTGGGTGAAGAAACAGGACGATTGGATGAGATGCTTCTTGAGGTAGCAGATACCTTTGAAGCCCATCTGAAGGAGAATGCAAAAAGATTTTTATCTATCTTGGAACCAGCATTGATAATCTTTATGGGGGTGGTTGTAGGTTTTATCGTTGTATCTATGCTGCTTGCTATTTTCAGTGTAAACGAGATACCATTTTAAAGAATTAAGAATTACGAATTATGAATTTAAAGAATAACTCTTCAATTTGTAATTTGTAATTCATAAGTTGTAATTTTATAGGGGGGGTAAAAATCAAAAATCCAAAATCCAAAATCTTAAATCGTAAATCCGAGGGGGGTTTTACTCTGATAGAGCTGTTGATAGTGCTTATAATCCTCGGTCTTCTTGCTGCACTGGTTGCGCCGAGGTTTTTTGGTCATGTTGGAAGGGCAAAGCTCAAAGCGGCAAAGATGCAGATAGAACTCTTCGGCACTGCTCTGGATGCGATGCGGTTGGATGTAGGGAGATATCCTACAACCGATGAGGGTTTGGTATTGTTACGGGCAAATCCGGGATATGCGGAGGGATGGAGAGGCCCATATATACCGAAGGATATACCACTTGACCCATGGAGAAAACCTTATATATATATATCTCCAAGCGAACAGGGAGAATATGAGATTATATCCTATGGTGCCGATGGTGCTGCTGGTGGCACGGGAGAGGACCAAGATATCGTCAACTGGAAAGACATTGAGGAGTAATAATATTTACGAATTAAGAATTACGAATTACGATTTAAAGTCCCCCTTAACAAAGGGGGATTTAGGGGGTTGTTTAAATTGTACGACCCATCCACAGGATGGGTGCCCCGAAATTGTAAATCGTAAATTTATTCAAGGTTTTACTATGGTGGAACTCCTTGTGGTTCTGTTCCTCATTGGACTGATGTTTTCAATTGCTATTCCCTCCTTCATACATACCGTAGAGGCTCTTAAATTCAAGGCAACTGCCCGTCAGATAGTCTCAACGCTTAAGTTTGCCAGAAATACCGCAGTATTTAAGCAACGGTCCCAGACCGTTGGTTTTGATATAGATAATGACCTCTACTACTTAGAAGGTCAGAGAGTTGATGGGGATGAAGAGTTCCTCTCTCAGGGCATGAAAACAGTTAAGCTCCCTTCAGATGTCTCTATTGAATCCGTGGAAATGGTGAAAGATAGAATAGAATCAGGAAAAGGTAATATCCTGTTTTATCCTGATGGGAGCTCCAGCAGTGGTGCAATCATAGTAAAAAATAAGAGAACAAAGGAGGGTTTCAGAATTGCAGTAGATATCTTCACAGGTCTTACGGAGGTAACATTTTATAGTGTCAGTGAATAGTGTCAGTGTTAGTAAAAAAATACTTACACTTACACTTACACTTATACTTGCACTGTATGAATAATGAAAAGGGTTTTAGCCTTCTGGAGGCACTGATTGCTATTACAATACTGGGAATCACCCTCGGAATCATTATGGCACTCTTCTCCGGAGCAATGAGGTCGGTAGGTGCCTCAGAGGAGTATTCTCAAGCACTTTTCCTTGCGAGGAAGGGTATGGAGGATACAATGCTTATGGAAGATATCCACTTAGGAACAGAGGAGGGGGATTTTAGTAACGGTTACATATGGGAGAGAACTGTAAATCCTCTTGAGATATTTGAAGATGAGGAATATTTAAATGATAACCTTCCCTTTAGGTTATACGAGGCTGAAATAAAAATAAAATGGTGGAGTGGGAAAGTGGAAAAGGTGGTGAGTCTCAGGAGCACACTCCTCAGGGAGGGCATTGAGGAGTAGGTTATAAGAGGTAAGAAGCAAGAAACAAGATGCAAGAGGTAAGAAATCTTGCTTCTGGCTTCTAACTTCTTGCTTCTTGAATATATGTCTAAAAGGTTTCACAAAATATTTATAAATGTCAGGGGGTTCACCCCGTTACTCAATGAAGCCCCGCCTTATAATTATAAGATGAGTGGAATGAATAAATATATTTCATTGGAGAATCACCGCTTTTTGGTGCAGGGAGTAACGGGATTCACATTAATTGAGATGCTCGTCTCAATGCTTATATTGAGCATGGTCGCAATTTTGATATTGCAGGGATTAAGGGTTGGTTATAAAGTCTGGGAGAAGGGGGAGACAAAAGTTGCACACCAGCAGAGGATGAGAATCGCATTAGATACAATTTCTAAGCAGCTTAGTTCTGTCTATCCTTTTTTGGTAAAGGATGAAGTAGGGAACCTCTCCCCTGTGTTCAAGGTGGAGACAGAAACAATTCAGTTTATAACAAGCAGACCTATAGGATTGAGCAACCGCGGAGGGCTTTTTTTTGTAATCTATAGCCTGAGAAATATCCCTTATTCAGAAAAGAGGGCACTGGTTGCTTATCAGAAGCCTATTTACATGATTGAGGACTTTAATAATTTTAATATTAATAATGAGGAGGCGATTGAACTAATTCCTGATGTTCTTGACATGGAATGGAGCTATTCATCATGGGAAGTGGAAGGATTAGAAGGTTCATCGGAGGTGCAGCAAAAAAGAGAAAAATTTCTGCCAAAAGAGGTTACGCTTACACTGAGGCGCAGTGAAGGTGAGCATAGCTATCTTACACAGGTTACAATCCCCCTCATGATAGCAAGCAAGAAACCCCTAAAAGAGAGGACATAAAAAAGTGTCAGTGTTAGTGACAGTGTCAGGAAAAAACAAAAGCAGTGTTAGTGACAGTGTCAGAAAAAAAACACCGATACTAATAACTGACACTCACACTGACACTGACACTTTAAATGAAAAAGGAGTAGCACTCATTCTGGTCTTGTGGGTTGTTGTCCTTCTTGGCGTCATTGTGAATACTTTTGCATGGATGGTCCGTACTGAGGCACAGGCGGTTGTCAATTTCAAGGAAGAGACAAAGGCATATTACCTTGCCAGAGGTGGTTTCCAACGGGCTATTGTGGAACTGCTAAAGAATCAGGAAATCACTGCCCATGAACCTCGGCAGGAAGAAGGTCTTAACTTAGATGGCAGGATTAATATTATTAATTTTCAGGAAGGATATGCAGAGGCGAGAGTGGTGGATGAAGGGGGGAAGATGGATATAAATGTGGTAAGCAGAGATGACATTATAAGGGTTCTTACTGCCTTGGATATTGAGGCGGAACATAAGGATGTAATAGCAGATTCTATACTTGACTGGATTGATGAAAATAATTTTCACAGGCTGAATGGGGCTGAGGACGATTATTACAGGTTGCTTTCTGAGCCATATGTGGCTAAAGATGAGCCGCTGACTACAGTGGATGAACTCCTGTGGGTCAGGGATATCACCCCGAAAATATTTTATAGCAAGGCGATAAGTCGGAGCTCTGTGCAGAGCGAGGACGAAGCCATAGGTGAAGCAAAGGAAAATATATCAGTAGAAGAAGGAAGAATTAAATGGGGACTGGAGGATGTCTTTACAGTGTTTACCGCTTCTAATAGGATAAATATTAACACTGCACCTTTACCTCTCCTTTTATCTATACCTACTATTGATGAGGTCAAGGCTGAAAAGATAATTGCTATGAGGGAAGAAAAACCATTTCGTGATATGAGTGACCTGATGGGGGCGGTTACATTGCCACCTGAATTTGGAAAATTTATTAGCTTTTCTCCCTCAGGGACATATACTATAGAAGTTGTAGGAAGGTTAAATGGAAGTTATGTCCGACGCTCCTTCAAATCGGTAGTCAAGATTAAGGGGATGACTGATTATGAAATCCTTTATTGGAAAGAAGGATAATCACAAAAAATGTAATTGGACGCAGATATACGCAGAAACTACATGATTATAAAAAGAAATTTATCTTTTTTCTTTGAATAAAAATATTCAAGACTTATCTGCGTCCATCTTTATAAATCCGTGTTCATCTGCGCTCTATTTTTTTAAATGCATTATTTGGGTAATCACAAATATATAGAAAAGTCAAATTGTTTGGATTATAATAAATTTTAATTTAATTTTAAATTCATAATTCGTAATTCAATTTTATGCTACTGTCAAAATCATCATTAGGGATAAGCTTTTGGGACGATAAGGTTGACCTCCTCCACTTAAAGCGCTCCTTTGGCAGGACTACTGTTATAAATAGTATCTCTATACCTTTTGTATACGGGATGAAAAGGGAGGAATTTGAAAGGGATGTATCAGGCTTTGTAAAGGCAAACCGGCTTCAAAGGATGATGCCCTATGTTGCCATTCCACGAAGAGATGTTGTGCTTCTTAACCTTGAATTGCCAGCTAATGTTGAAGAGAATTTGAGGGAAGTAATTGGTTATGAACTGGATAATTATACACCTTTCTCTGTAGATACCGCCTATTTTGATTTTCAAAAGCTGGGGTATACTATGGATGGAAGTAAGGTCAGGATACTTCTTGGAGTTATAGAGAAGACTCGTCTTCACTACTACCTCGACCTCCTTAAAGGGGTGGGACTCAAGCCCGTTTCTATAGAGATAAGCTCAACTACCATCGCAAGAACAATTCCATCTGATAGACTCAGCGGTAAAAATGCCGTTCTTTACATGGGGGCTAATACCTGTGAGTTCTCATTTCACAGCGAAAAGAATCTGGAATATTCAATCTCCTTCGTTAGACCCCGTCCTGAAGTTGATTCAAGAAAGGGTCAGGTTATAGATACAATCCAGAAGGAATACAGAAGGATGCTTCCTTCAGATGTAGATGAACACGAAACAGGAGAGATAAATAAGGTAATCGTATTGGGAGATGGGATATTAGACGAGGAGTTTCTAAAGGAGCTTTCTGATGCTACAGGTAAGGAGGCAGTAAGGGTTAAAACTTTTGAAGGTATAGATATAACAGACGGCACTGATATTCAACTTCAGAGGGCTGCCCTTGGCTGTGGTTTGAGAGGACTAAATGGCGATACTGCTGCGATAAATCTCCTTCCTGCAAAGGTAGATAAGGATAAGCCGACTGCTGTCTTTATAATTGCATCAATAATATTATTTATATTTTTAGTATCTCTATGGGGCGGAGAGCTTGCCTTACGGATAAAGAAAGAGGCTAACACCTTAAATCAGATTAAAGAGAAGATAACGTTATTGGAAGGCGCATCTGTCTCTGTTGAAAAACTAAAAAAGGAGACCATTTTTATGGAAGAGCGTCTCCCTCAACTTAATAAATTCAATAAAAGAAGAGTCCTCTTTCTTTCAGTTTTTAAGGAGCTTACAGATGTAATTCAATCGGATACTTACCTAACCATGCTTAAATATCATGACAACGAAGTAGAGATTGTTGGACGCTCAACATCGGCAGTTTCCCTTCTCTCCATCCTTGAGGCATCCCCTCTTTTTAAGGATGTGGAGTTTTCTGCCACAGTGAAAAGGAGAGATTCTGTTAGAGAAAGGGCTGGAAGAGGGGCTATTACTGCTGGAAGGGGCTCCCTACCTTCTATTAGTGAGGATATATATTTAGAAAACTTTAGTATTAAAGCAAAATTAGAGGGCATTCCATGACGATTACAAAGGAAGTCAGAAAGGTTTTAATATTTGGCGGGATTTTGATAGGCATCATTGCCTTCTATACCTTTCTTTTTGAGCCTCTTATGAAATACGAGACAAAAATGAGAGAGGATATAGCACTGAAGACAGGACTACTAAATCGTTATAAGACTATTCTTGAGGGCAGAGCCGACATAGAGGCGAGACACAGAATGGAAAAAACCCTCTTAGAGAGAGCAAAGAACCGTATCTTTTTTGCGAAGACTCAGGCGCTCGCAGCGGCACAGTTGCAGTCCTTCATACAGAACAGTGCCGGAAGATATAATGTAACAATTAAGAGTATGAATATAAAGAAAGCGGAAAAACTTGTTCCGTCAGGTTTTAAAACTGGAACCGAGGGTTATAAAACAATATCCCTTCAGTTTGTCACCTATGGCAGTATCAGGGGTTTAATTGATTTTCTTTACGACCTTGAAACAGCCGCCAGGTTTATTAATATCACCTCAGCTACTATAAAAGGCGAGATTGTGAAGGAGGCATCAAGGCTTGATGCAACCATTATTGTTGAGGGGCTTGCTGAGATAGAGAGCTAATTATAAAAGGTATAAATAAGTTGACTTTTTAAGACACAAGATGCAAGATGCAAGATAAAAAAACTTGTTGGTGGGGAGCTAAATGAAAAGGGTTTTTATTATAATAAACATCCTTTTATTATTCCTGTTTCTTTTTGAGGGATGGCGTTTTTTTAGAATATGGTCATCTGAATCAGCCCTCTCCTTCATAGAGCCGAGTGCTGTTAGTGTTCCCGTTTTGCAGCATAACAGGACAGGCAATAAACCGCCCCCTGCAGCAGGCAGGATGAGAGGTAAACCTGATAAGGATATTCAAAAAGAAGGGGTGGTATTATCGGAGATGAACTTTGAAAGAGAAGGGGAGAAATTATTGCCCTTAAGGGAATCATTTAATGGGGTTATTGAAAAGAATCTTTTTCACATGCAGAGGAGAGAGGGGGCTGAGGAGATAAAGGTTGAACCGCCTTCATCTCCTCTATCAAAACCGAAACCAAAACCGATTGTTATGGAGGGTATAGTAATCATCGGGAAATATAAAGCTGCTGTTATTAAAGATACTGTAGCTCAAGGTAAAGTTGGGCGTCCAACACGGAGGGTCCGTATCGGCGATACCATTGAAGAGCAGAAGGTAATTGCTATAATGGAGGATAGGATTATTGTCAAAGGAGAGGAGGGTGAGAAGGTCGTCAAGCTGCATGACTCTGATAAACCTCAAAGGCCACAAATAATCGGAATGACGGAGGGGGCTCCCGCACAAGCAGTACCATCAGAAATGCCACCAGTGCCTCCACCCCCAGCACCATAGATATATGCAGAAAAGCGAGGTAATGGAAAGAGAGATGATTCAACCACATAGTAATAAGAAGTTAGAAGTCAGACAAAACTCATTGCTCATTACTCATTGCTCATTGCTTTTTGCTCTTGCCTCTTGCTTCTTGCTTCTTGTATCTTGCTTCTTGTTTCTCACTCCTTTGGAGCTTTATGCCGAGGAAGCTCCTCCAGAGGCGAAAGCCAATACGATTCGAAAGAAAATAGAAATTGAAGGCATCCCTGATAAAAGCATTTCGGGACAGTCGCCCCTGAATTCCGAAGCGAGGCATAAGCTTGATAAAACCTCTATCAAAAATATAGTTCTTAATTTTGATAATGCTGATATTTACGAGATTATAACTCTTGTTTGCGATTATCTCGGGATGAATTACATCATAGACCCGAGGGTGAGGGGGATAGTAAACATTCATACTAAAGGGGAGATATCCCCTGATAACCTCTTTGACATCTTTACCACGATACTCAAGGTCTCAGGTGCGACAATAATCAAAGAGGGTGATATATATCATATAATTCCGGCTACAGAGGCAAAGTCAATGCTTCTTATACCAAGGGCAGATCAGGAGATACCTCCTCCTGGTGATGAGATAATATTTCAAATAATCGAGCTTAAGTATGTTCAGTCAAAGGAATTTATTAACATCATAAGACCCTTTGCAACACAGGGGGCTGTCCTTACTCCATACGAGAGGGGGAACACTATTTTACTTATTGACTTTGCGAGTAATGTAAAGAAGGTGTTAGAAATTGTAAAGATTATGGATGTCAGCATCTTTAGTGGTGTAGAGATGAAGCTTTTTCTCCTAAAGGAGGCTAATGTTGAGGATATAACAAAGGAGATGGAGAAGCTCTTTGCATCACTGAATGTATCTACAAAATCTGCCATCTCAGTAGGAATAAATTTTATCTCCATCACGAGGCTGAACTCCCTTTTAGTCATTACATCCATCCCCAATGTTATGGAAGAGGTGGAGAGATGGATTGAGGTATTGGATAAAACGGAAGGTAAGGAGGAGATAACAACATATATCTATCAGGTCAGGAATGGCATTGCTACAGACCTTACCGATATTTTAAATGAGATTTTTGGAAGCAGAGAAAGAGTATCAAAAAAGGCAGAGGAGATTAAAAAGAAAATTAAGGAACCGTCAAAGGAACCGGCAGGTCAACAAACCGGCACAATAGAAAGACAGCCCTCATCTTTCGGGATTACTGATAGTATGGTGGAATTCATACCATATTCCACTACCAATACAATAATAATCAAGGCAGCCCCAAAAGATTATAAGATGATAAGGGAGATACTTGATGATCTTGATGTAATTCCCCGTCAGGTAGTAATAGAGGTGTTTATTGCAGAGGTATCCCTCGGAGATGATACCCGATTCGGGATAGATTATGCTCTAAGGAATACTCCGTTAGGCGGAGGAATATACGGCACTGTTGTCGGGACATCCCTCGGTCTATCCAGAGCCGGCACTATGGCACAGGGTGGACTTACCGCATCAATCATAAAGGACGATTTAAGCGCTACCTTCAATGCCCTTGCAAGTGAAGACAGGCTTAACATCCTTGCATCCCCTCATGTCCTTGCCAGGGATGGAAAAGAGGCAAGTATCAATATTGGTGATGAAGTCCCCATAATAACAAGCAGAACCTTCGTTGATAATAGAGAAGTAGTAGCTTTAGAGAGGAGGAACACAGGTGTCATACTTAAGGTAACACCTCATATCAATAATACAGGATTGGTAACACTCGACCTTTCTCTGGAACTCAGCAATGCTGCAACCGCTGCACTGGCTGGCACAAGTGATATCAGGATATTTCAGCGTAAGGCAAATAACAGTATGGTGGTGCAGGATGGACAATCTATACTTATAGGCGGGCTTATAAATGAGCAGATGGAAGAAAAGATAACCAAGGTTCCCATACTTGGCGACATCTTTCTTATAAAACACCTCTTCAGATATAAGGGCATGACTAAAAGGAAGAATGAGCTGATTCTTCTCATTACACCGAGGGTAATTAGAAACTCTCAGGAGGCACAGGACATCACTGCTGAATTCGGTGAGAAACTTAAGGGGCTTCAGGATAAGATTAAAGGGCGTATGAAAGAACAGCCCTAAACAGTGTCAGTGTCAGTGATCGGTGTCAGTAAAAGACACTTACACTCACACTTACACTCACACTTACACTTATTATGCAAATACTATATGGTCGACGGACAGATGATGAAAAAGAGATAACATTGGTGCAGACAAAAAAAGACTCCAGTGAGATTGAATATACAGACTTTCCTGAAACCCCTTTCATAACTGAAAAAATCTCCAAGAGGTTTTTAAAGAATAAGCTAATCTTCCTCCTCTATGTGCGGGATAATGTGTTATATGCTGCAACTTCTAACATAGAGGACTATGACGCACTTGATGCAATACGGATTGCAACCGGTTTTGAGGTAAAGGCACTCAAGGCAAGTGATGAGGATATCTTAAGGGCAATAGAGCAGCACTATAAAGTAGGGCAGTCCAGTGTGGACGAGATTATTGGAGATATAGCCCCTCATGACCTGGAGGGGGAGATAGATGAAGATATTGACCACTTAAGGGATATGGCGTCTGAGGCCCCTGTGGTTAGATTGGTTAACCATATTATAAGCACTGCCATAGGGAGCAGGGCAAGCGATATACATATTGAACCCTTTGAAAAGATACTTAAGGTAAGGTATAGAATTGATGATATCCTCCATGACAGTGAGATTCTCCCGAGGTCACTTCAGGCAGCAGTTGTATCCAGGGTTAAGATACTTGCTAACCTTAACATTGCTGAGAGGCGCCTCCCTCAGGATGGAAAGATTAATGCCAGATTAGGAGGTAAGGATATAGACCTTAGAGTTGCCACCGTTCCTACTGTTCATGGAGAGGGGGTGGTAATAAGGATACTGGATAGGGGAGGGCTTGTATTGGACTTAAAAGAGCTCGGATTATCCGGAAAAAATAAAGATAAATTCGAGCGGATGATAACAAAGCCGCATGGTATGATTCTCGTTACAGGGCCTACAGGAAGCGGAAAAACTACAACACTCTATGCCGCCCTTGAGAAATTGAATACCCCTGATAGAAAGATTATTACTATAGAAGACCCTGTTGAGTACCAGCTTGAGGGTATCAATCAGATACAGGTAAAGCCGCAGATAGGACTTACCTTTGCCAACGGGCTAAGGAATATTGTCCGACAGGATCCTGATATCATTCTCATTGGCGAGATAAGGGATAGGGAGACTGCGGAGATAGCCATTCATGCTGCATTGACAGGACATCTTGTCTTCAGCACATTACACACAAATGATGCCGCAGGCGCTATAGTTCGTCTTATTGAAATGGGACTTACAGATTATCTTATTGCCTCGACACTTATTGGAGTTGTGGCACAGAGATTGTTCAGGAGAGTCTGTAAGAGGTGCAAGAAGGCTATTGCACCGAATGAATTGGAGATTAATGAGCTCAAATATATTGCCGGAGGGGATGTTAAGGATATAATAATATATAAGGGTGAAGGTTGTAAAGAATGCGTGTCAACAGGCTACCGGGGACGCATTGCGGCATTTGAAGTATTGGCAGTTGATGATAATATAAGAGCACTTATACTAAAAAGTCCCGATGCAAATACGATAAAATCTGCTGCTATAAAAACGGGGATGAAAAGCCTCAGAGATGATAGTCTGAAAATGGTTATGGAGGGTATTACAACAATGGAGGAAGTATTAAGGGTGATACAGGAGAGTTGAGGTGTGTAATATTTTACAGGTGCTGTGTGATAATACCCAATTAAAGAGGATAAATAATCAAAATCTAAGCACCAAATATCAAATAATGACTAAAATTTCAAGGAGTTTGAAATTTTAACTTAGATGTTTGAATTTATTTGGGATTTGGAATTTGGTTATTGGAATTTCAATTAATTATGGCATAAAAAATGCATTCTCCTATTATTGAGGAGGGATGGGTTTGTTTATTCTAAGTTAGATGTTTATTTGTTTTAACTAAATTTTATACAGGCTTAACCATGTTTAGAAAACACCAGAATAAAAATCTGAATTTAACCACAGAAGCACAGAGGACAACCCCACCCTTTCCCTCCCCTTACAAAGGGGAGGGGAGGGAGGGGTTATCTCAGTGTCTCAGTGTCTCTGTGGCTTATAACTTTCTGCTCAAAATAAAGCTGATATTACTTATTTCTTTAATAGTAGTTGATTTGTTCCTTTTAATCCTTATATATACGCCGACTGTGAATGCAACAGGGGGAGCTTTTCCATGGACGAAACATGGAGGTGCCACAGGGAATGGTGTAGACCGCTCTACAACAGGGAACTGGCCCCCTTCTGGTGGTGGTATATATCAAAAAGGCGAATGCACACATTGTCATGAACCACATGCAAGCTTTGGCGGTAGCGAGTCTTATCCTAATGTTAATACCTATCCATCCTTTATGACTTCTCAGGAGGCCGAGGGTCCAGACCCATATCTTCTCTTTGCAGACAACAATGCAAACTTATGTTTGACATGCCATGAGACTTTTCAGTTTACAGGCAAGCCAACAGGGTGGGGGGAGTATGGATTTTTTCAGGGGAGGAGTATCTATCTGTCTTCAACTCATGGAGACCCCTTTTTAAATACCTATATGCTCTGGCCAGGTATAAGCGGTGCAACGGTTCATCCAAGAAAAGCCCGACCTTCTACGCTCAATGGCGTCCCTCAAAAGGGTATATGCCTGAACTGTCATACTCCTCATGGTATTCTCGGCAGTGTAGAGAATGCTTATGATACAGATACAGTCCCTGAAGCAAACCAGCTTACAACAAGCAACCCTTCTGTGACAACGGACTATCTTATCCCTCGTCAACTAATTGCATGGGAGGAGAAGCTATGCGAAACCTGTCATGACGGGAGCGGGCCTGCAATTAATAACATTCAGAGTGAAATTGATAAAAGAGTTCTTGGAGGAAGCGGGCATCCTGTGGATGATACAAATCTGGCGGGTAGGCATGTTGTTAATGAAACCTTCCCTATAGCTATAGATGATATAGATAAAAAGCATGTGGAATGTTACGATTGCCATAACCCTCATGTCATTAAATCGAGCAGCAGGGTTGAAGGATTAAGATATGTAGATATAAGTGGAGTGTCAAAGGATCCGGCATCAGGTGATCCACAGCCATATATTTATGAAATATGTTTTAAATGTCATGGTAATGGATATGTTAATTTTATTCCTCAGAGAACCTATACGGGAGGCGGAGCCAATACAAAGCATTTTAATCATCCATTGAGAACTTCTACTGGAAATCCTGCATCCAGTAATACTAATGGAAGCAATAAAAGGCGTGAGTTTAACCCTTTAAGTACGGGCTTACAATCTGCTGACTACAATCCCAGTCCAAATCAGAATACTGCCTATCATCCGGTAGCTTCTCCGGGGAGGAATACCTCGGATGCTTTACAGCGTCAGTTACTGGCTGGTCTATCCCCCGACAAGACCATTATGTGCACTGATTGTCATAATAATGATGCAACAGGAAGCACGCAGGGTCCTGTAACAGAATCCAACTTAAGAGGCACAGACCTTCCATCGGGATATGGAGGAATAGATCCTGTAGGCCCTCATGGCTCTCAGCCAAATTCCGTAGGTGGTTACCAGACACATCGGATTTTAAGGGCTAATTATAATACAACATTGGGAGGAGCACCATTACTGGTGGGACTAGCAGAGCCGTTTACTTCTTACAATCGTGATAATTTTGCCCTCTGTTTTCTCTGTCATAATGAGGAGGCATTTACATTACAGTGTGGCGACCCGTATTATGAATGTGGTAGCTGGACAGATGGGTCCAAGACCAATTTCTATAGCACTTTATATGATATAAACCTCCATGCAAGCCATATAGCCAAAAAACCTGTTTTTGCAACCAGTGGAACTTCTACGGCCTGTGCAAATTGTCATTATAATGTTCATTCCAATATAGAGGCTGCCAATACTATGTATAATGACACCGATGATCCGAACTGGAAGAGGCCTCTGGATGGTGGAACTCGTCTTATTAATTTTTCTCCAATTGTTAGTCCCAGCTCATGGTGGACCTACAGCAGGCCATTCTGGGGGTGCGTTAAAGCGACTGGCATATGGAGGAAGGGGTGTGACTTTAACTGTCATGGCTTTGATACGGAGATATGGTATTCACCACCTAATATTGCAGACAGCTGTTATTAATGGAAGGAAGAAGAAGTGCCAGTGAACAGTGTCAGTGTCAGTAAAAAAATACTAATACTAAACACTAACACTCACACTGACACTTAAAATGGAGGTATTTAAAATGAAACGGATGATTTTGATATTATGTTTCTGTGTCCTCTTTTCAATTCTCTATATCCCGCTAATCCCTTTTTACAGCATAACGGAACAAGTATTCTCTGAGATAAAAAAACCTGAGCTGGGAACAGAGAGAAAATCCGATTGCAAAGAATGTCACAGCAGGAGTAAGATGATAAAGGGGAGTGCTAAACCTGATGTGCAAGATCAGGGTATAAAAAAGAGGGATGATAAACTTGCCCCGCCTCCAGACCACATCCGAAAAGATAAGAGGAAAACTAAAGGACTGCAGTGAATATGATACCTTCCAGAAGCAAGAAGCAAGAAGTTAGAAGCAAGATTTTTGCTTGCCTCTTGCCTCTTGTTTCTTGTTTCTTGCCTCTCGTTTCTTATTTCTTGCCGCTCATTCCTTTATTCTTAAACAGTGGTTGTAAGACTCCGCCTGTCCCGAAGGAAGAGATAAAAGAAGAAGCAATAGATAAGGAAGGATTTGGTTATATCCCTTTTTATGAAATTGGCAGTCTTGCCTTTACAGCAGAGGACGCAAAGATAAAAATGAATGCAAGGTTAGTAAGAGAAAAAGTGGAGCTTGAAAAGAAAAAGGATGAATTTAAATCTCATGCAAAGGAGCGATGGACGAGTGATTTCTGGATACCTCCGCCAATAAATCCACCATTGGTAGCTGCCCTCAACGGATTTCCAAAGGATGCCTTCGGTTATCCTGATTGGGTTAAGGCTACAAGAAGGGGTATTATAAACCCCTTGGATACAATTAGAGGCCAAAGGGTCAAGAGGGAGACAGAAGAATTTAGTCAAGATATAATATTTGAGATAAATGACAGGATGATGGCAAATGTCCGTTTCCCTCACAGTGTGCATAACTATTGGCTCTCATGTAAGGTCTGTCACCCTGGCATCTTTATACCCAAAAGGGGTGCTAATGATTTTCAAATGAAAGATATCTGGGACGGGAAATACTGCGGACGATGCCATGGGAGGATTGCATATGCACCAAAGGGATTTGAAAACTGCATTCGCTGCCACAATGTGAGGAGAGAGAAAGTTGGTTTTTAGTAGAAGGGATAATTTATGAGAGATTTGTTATTAAGATTAGTTTTTTTGAGTATAGCGGGTTTTGTTTTGGCTTTTGCCTTGCACTTATATGTGGTGGGGGTTGCCTATGCCGAACAGGGTGATGCGGTAGCGGGAAAAGAGGTTTTTGAAAAAAGATGTAAACAGTGTCATGGAGAGAAAGGCGAGGGGAATGGTGTTGTTGCAGAGAAGGTGTATCCACCGCCGAGAAATTTCACATGGGGTGTATTCAAATACAAAACCTCGCCTGTAGACCAAGTCATAAGAGATGAGGATATGCTGAGGACTATAAATAATGGATTTGGCGAGGCGTCTATGCCTGCATGGAGGGACATAATGACTGAGAAGGAAAAGAGGGATGTTATAGCTTATGAAAAAACCTTTTCAGATATATTTGAGACAGAAAAGCATCCTCAAGAGATAGATTATGGGGAAGAAGTTCCTTTCTCTGAGGAAAGCGTTGTTAAAGGTATGGAGCTTTTTAAAAAGGCTGGATGTCTTGAGTGCCATGGTGAAAATGGGAAGGGAGATGGTATAAAAAAACTAAAGGATGTCTGGGGCACCAGAGAATGGCCCAGAAACCTGACAAAACCATGGACATTTAATGGTGGCAATAAACCAAAAGATATCTTTGCAAGAATAACAGTAGGCATACCGGGAACACAGATGCCCTCCTTTGCGGATAAAAAGAGTGAAAAATATATTACTGAAGAGGGGCGCTGGCATATAGTAAATTATGTAAGGTATCTCACAGATGAGACGAGGAGGGTTAAGAAAGAAGAGGAGGATAAACCCTTAAAGGCAAAATATATGAATGGAGAGATTCCGATGGATGCCCATGCTGCCGAATGGAAAGGGGCGCCTTTTAAGGCGTTTAAATTACATCCACAAGACCAGGCAAAGGAGAAGTTTTTCAAACCCACTAATGATGGGATAACAGTGAGGGCGCTCTTTAATGATAAGGATATTGCATTATTGCTTGAGTGGGATGATAGGACAAAGAGTGTCCCCGGAGATACAGAGGCGGAGAAGCTGAGCGAGGGGGAATTGTTTGAGGATGCAGTTGCAGTTCAGCTTCCTACGGCAATATTACCAAAAATACCAATAAGAGAACAGTTGCCATTGATTGAACATGGAGATGTGGAATTTGGCGTAAATATGTGGTATTGGAGCAGTGGAACTGCCTCCACCTCTCAGGTGACGAAAGTTGCGTATTCGTATGGTATTGAGGCAGGAAGAAGGGTTGAGCCAGATTTTAAGGCGGGTTTAAGTGGGAAAGGTGAATATGAAAGGGGTATATGGAAAGTGATACTAAAAAGAGGGCTCAAGATTTCAAATCCTAAGGATGACCTCCAGTTTATAACAGACAAACTTATACCAATAGCCTTTGCAAATTGGGATGGCTCAAATGGAGGGAAGGGGCATAAACACACCGCCACTCAGTGGAATTGGATAATATTGGAAAAAGGTTGAGTGTGCCATATTACTACAGATATTGTGTTAATGCACACATAAATGGAGACTGCTGAAAAACAATCAAAAACTATCATTGCGAGCAAGTGAGCCTTTAGCCCTGAGCAGTGCGAAGGGGAAGCAATCTCGCTTCTATATAAGTCAATAGGTTATAGATTGCTTCGACGCTTTCGCTCCTCGCAATGATAACAAAAAAGGACTTTTTCAGGACTCTCAAAGTGTATTTTTCTATATTCAAATGGCATTAAATTACCAATGTTGGTCTGTCTTCTGTCTTCTTTAGACTATGATGCTATTAATTTTTTATATAACCTTTTGTAAATATTAAGTTTATCGTAATTGTAAACCTATTCTATATTATGCTATGGCATGAAAAATGCAATAATAATGATGGGGATATGTAAACTCTTAATCTTTTCAAGATGTTATGCATTTAATAGGTTGAAGATTTTCCTTTTTGAAAATGGGTGGACTAATGTATCAAATAGTGAAGAAGGTCATAAGGTATAGAGACAAGAAGCAAGAAGCAAACAGATTAAACCGTTTAAGCCGTTCATTGCTCATTGCTCATTGCTCATTGCTCATTGCTCATTGCTCATTGCTCATTGCTCATTGCTCATTGCTCATTGCTTCTTTTTTCTCTTGCTTCTTACTTCTTTTCTCTGATGTTGCATTTGCATCCATTGCCCCAACCGCAAATTATTTAACCGATATTAAGAGCGGCCTTTTAGTCCCTGTCCACATTGCAACTGATAAATGGGCAAATATCTATGTAACAGACCCCAGTAGTCAGCAGGTTCATAAATTTAATGCCATTGGTGACCTCAAGTTGACAATAACCAGAATTAGCGTTCCGCTTGGAGTCGCAGTAGATAGTCAAGGAAATATATATGTAGGTGATGACAGTGAAAACAATGTTTCTGTTTTTGATTCTGGTGGAAAATTTCTAAAAAAATTAGGTTCAGGTGATGGTGAATTTATTATGCCAAATGACATTGCCATTGAGTTGTTATCAGGGAGAATATATGTTACAGATTCAAAGGCAAATCTGGTCAAGGTCTATAATTCTGACGGATCCCCTGCTTTTACTATCAGCAATATTCTTTTTCCAACAGGTATTCATATTGATTCTAAGAAAGGGGAGCTTCTTATAGGTGAGCTTATAAACTCAAAGGTGAAAGTTTTTGACCTTTCTGGAAATTTCCTTAGAAGTTTTGGCTCAAGCGGTGTGGGTCCTGGTCTTATTAGCAGTCTGCAGGGGCTGACTGTAGACAATACCGGACGTATATATGTTGCGGATGCCCACAAGGGATGGGTTCAGGTCTTTGATTCGGCAGGTAACCATCTCTCCTTTATTGGAAGCGGGAATCTCTTCACGCCGCTGGATGTGATGATTGACCCATACAAAAGACTTATTGTTGCATCCTCTTCTGATGGGAAGCTGTCAATTTTCGGTATTGATGGCGGCAATCTCCCCTCCGGCTGGAATGAAAACTATCTGCCTGATACTGATGGAGACGGAATACCAGATTGGTGGGAGGATGCAAATGGGCTCAATCCAAATCTTAATGATGCCTCCCTTGACCCTGATAATGACGGTCTTATAAATCTCAATGAGTATCTATTCGGCGCAGACCCCAATAATCCCGATACAGATGGAGATGGTTTAATAGATGGGGTTGACCCAAGTCCAGGGATGAATTCTGATAATAAACCAACAGCTAATGCAGGTCCTGATATGACATATGACCCGGGTATTATTACTCTCAATGGGAATGGCAGCAGTGACCCAAATTCCCTCCCCCTTAAATATACATGGACTGAAAGCGCAAGTAATCCTGCAACAGTGAGCCTCTCTGACAATGGGACAGCAACAGCAGTCAGCCCCACTTTTATTGCTACAAGGTCAGGTACCTATAAGTTTGCTCTCAAGGTTACGAATAATTATTTTGAAAGCAATCCTGATGATGTATCTATTACAATCAGGAATATCGCTCCCACAGCCTATGCCGGGATGGATCAGACTGTCAGTGTTAATACACAGGTCAATCTTAATGGAGCAGGCAGTTCAGATGCAAACGGAGATACGCCATTATATAATTGGACACAGGTTTCGGGCACTCAGGTAAATCTTATTGGAGGGGCGGGTAGTAGTGCAAATTTTACTCCTCAGAGTTCAGGGGTGTATGTCTTCAGGCTTACTGTGAGTGATGGTGTTAATACCAGTGCACCTGATGATATAAACATAACAGTTAATGGCTCAAATACCGTCCCTGTGGCAGATGCAGGTGATGACCATGTTGCTTATTTACCCGCAATAATAACCCTTAACGGTAGTAGGAGCAGTGATACTGATGGAAACCCATTGACATATAGTTGGAGTCTCTTATCCGGACCAAAGGCTGTTACATTATCCAATACCACTTATGAAAACCCCACATGGACACCTGATACCCCTGGCATTTATACATTTAGCCTGACTGTCTCAGATGGGACTGATACAAGCATCCCTGATATTGTCCATATCACTGTCCACGGCTCAAATCAAATCCCTGTTGCAAAGGCAGGCACAGACCAGAGCGTGATACTCTATTCAACTGTTACACTTGGTGGAGGTATGAGCTATGATACGGATAATTCCCCCTCCCCGATTACATACAATTGGACGCAGGTTTTTGGGACAACTGTCTCTCTCAGTAACTCTACCAGCATGACCCCCACATTTGTTCCAATTTACGAAGGTGTGATTAGATTTCAACTAACAGTAAGTGATGGGCTTCATACCAGCCTTCCCGATGAACTAGAAATAAAAGTGATAGGCATCAATACACCACCTATAGCTAATGCAGGGAATGACCAAACAGGTGAAGCAGGTAAACTCATTAGGCTAAATGGAACAGGGAGCAGCGACAAAGATGGGGATGCACTGACCTATCAGTGGACACAGACAAAGGGTTCATCAGTAACACTCTCCAACATATATTCAAAAGAGCCTACATGGACACCTGCACAGGCGGATGTTTATGAATTTATCTTAGTCGTAAAAGATAATATTACCTATAGCTCCGATACTGTTACAATAACAGTTAATAGCCCGCAGAACTCCATGCCGATTGCCAATGCTGGAATGGATAGGATTGTAGAGGTTGATTCTGCTGTCCTGCTTAATGGTGGTGGGAGTGATGCCGATGGAGACCCGCTGACCTACAGATGGCAATTTATAAGCGGACCTGCTACTATTATTTTATCAAATGCCTCTGCAGCAAACCCATCTTTTGTGCCAAAGCTTATAGGAAGCTACATATTCAGGCTTACTGTCCATGATACCAAAGGGGATAGCAAGCCTGATGATGTTCAGATTTCAGTGGCTCCTAAAGGTGCCATTGTATTTAATATTAAAAATGGGAAAGATAATTATCTTTCTGCTACTAATTTATCCATATATCCGTGGGTTGACCTCTTAATTCCTTACGGGTCCATAAAAGAGAGTATGGATATAGCAATAGCAGAAGAAAAGAATCCTCCTCCTCCACCAGAAGGAATAAAGATGCTGACGACTGTCATTGATTTTGCTCCAGATGGCATGAAATTTGATTCAAAGATTACAGTCCGGATCCCATATACACTGTCCAAATTATCTGAGGCAGGTATAGGAGACCCTAAGACACTTATGGTCTATACATATAACAAAGAGACTAAAGTCTGGGAGGAGATTACACCTACCAATATCAATACAGAGAGTCAATATGTTGAATTTGAGACAACACACTTTTCTATCTATGGACTCGGAACTTCTGAAAAGAGCGGAGGCTCTGGGGATACAAGCGGCTTAGGGGATACGGGAGGAACAGGATACACAGGGGGAACAACTGGTGGGGATACAGGTGAGCAGATGAGCAGCGGTTCGTCTGGTGGCGGTGGTTTTTGTTTCATTGCCACAGCCTCATACGGCTCCTATCTCCATCCGCATGTGAAGATCTTCAGGGACTTCAGAGACCAGTATCTTCTTCCGCATAGTGCTGGGAGATATTTTGTCCGCACCTATTACAAATACAGTCCTCCTATAGCTGATGTAATTGCCGAATATTGGACACTGAGAATTTTGACAAGGGTTATTCTCTTTCCATTATTGTTAATTGCAGCATTTTTTGTGAAAGCTACAGTAGTACAAAAGATATTTATTATTATTTTAATTATTGTTATAATGACGAGCAAAAACTTAAGCAGAGTGTCAGTGAATAGTGTCAGTGTCAGTAAAAAAAACTGACACTCACACTCATACTGTTTTAAAAAGGAGGGATACGAAAAAGTGAAGAACCTGCACAGTAGGAACCAAGGAGAAGACAGAAGTCAGAAGTCAGAAGACAGAAGTCAGAAGACAGAAGTCAGAAGTCAGAAGTCAGAAGTCAGATTTTCTGTCCTCTGTTCTCTATCCTCTGTCCTCTGGTTTCTTGCCTCTTGTAAAGGGGGGTTGTTAAGGAGAAGGGTTACATTCACACTCATAATTACACTCACACTCATAATTACACTCACACTTACACTTACACTTTTTAAGGCACAGGGAGCGATAGACCCGCCTCATTATGACACAAGCTCTACAAGCCCATTTTATTGTTACGATTGTCATAAAGAGAGGACCCAAACAGATGTCCCGGGACTATGTATGAGCTGCCACAATCCGAGCGGCAGGGCATCTGCAAAACCTTTATCTATAAGTGACCAGTCCACAATAGGGCAGGGAGTGGTCGGAGAGGGCACAAAAGGAACCACTCACAGGTTTGATTCTGAAGGGCTTAAATATGTAAAATTGTGGAAACCAAATAATAGCACGGGAAAGATAAGGGTTGCAGCCGGCTCCAGGTATACAGGCGATTTTAGCACACAAAATGAAATGGAATATGAGTTTGAGATTGTTAGCCCCGGGGATGTGGGTGGAGCAACCTTTAAATACAGGTGTCGCACAAGAGTCAAACCTGAACGTGCCTCTACAGGCAGCCTTACCTCCCCATTTTCCTCATTGAATACCACCGTATGGGACCGTGATGCGGACTGGACTGCATGGACATCGGCTTATACCACGGCAGCAAACGTTCCCTTAAACGACTCAATCTGTGGTG
>Ga0209343_10001381_pt1 | contig 32721 bp, 31 predicted proteins | sample RifCSPlowO2_02_FD_184026 | JGI IMG/M metagenome (GOLD analysis project Ga0209343, IMG submission 184026) | Groundwater microbial communities from Rifle, Colorado - Rifle CSP2_plank lowO2_0.2 (SPAdes) (version 2) | ecosystem: Environmental > Aquatic > Deep subsurface > Groundwater | place... | reverse complement strand
AGGAACATGGGCAGTTTCGCCCGGCAAGCTGGGACGAAGCCCTGGGGCTGGTCGCCGACGGCCTGCAACGTGCCCTGGATGAACGCGGGCCGAGCGGGGTGGGGGTGATCAGCTGCGCCCGCGCCAGCAATGAAGATAACTACGCCGCGCAGAAATTCGCCCGTGGGGTGCTCAAGAGCAACAACATCGACCATTGCGCGCGCATCTGCCACAGCCCCTCGGTGGCCGGCCTCAGCCGCACCCTGGGTTCGGGGGCGATGAGCAACAGCATCGCCGATATCGATCAGGCCGACCTGATCCTGGTGGTCGGCGCCGATGTCACCGAGAACCACGCCATGATCGGCGCGCGCATGCTGCGCGCCCAGGCTCGCGGTGCCACCCTGGTGGTGGTCGACCCGCGCAGGACGCGCCTGGCGCGCCTGGCCGATATCCACCTGCAACTGCGCCTGGGCAGCAATATCGCGCTGCTCAACGGGCTGCTCAAGATCATCCTGGAGAGTGGCTGGGAGAACGCCGCCTTTCTCGCCGAGCGCTGTGAGGACATCAGCGCGCTGCGTCGCCATCTGGCCGCCCTGTCCCTGGAGCAATGCAGCGCCCAGTGCGGCATCGCCGTCGCGGAGCTGGAGCGCGTCGCCCATCTGTTCAGCCAGGCCAAGGCGGCCTTTACCGCCTACGGCATGGGTATCACCCAGTTCCAGAGCGGGACCAACAACGTGATAGCGCTGTCCAATCTGGTGCTGGCCTGCGGCCAGATCGGCCGCCCGGGTACCGGCATCAATCCGCTGCGCGGGCAGAACAATGTGCAGGGTGCCTGCGACATGGGCTGCCTGCCGAATGTCTACCCCGGCTACCAGGAGGCCAGCGACCTGGCCGTGCGCGCCAAGTTCGCCGCGGCCTGGGGCACCGAAGTGGCGCAAGAGCCGGGGTTGACCTCCCTGGGGATGATGCACGCGGCGCAGCAGGGCGAGTTGCGCGCCTTGCTGATCATGGGCGAGGACCCGCTGCAGACCGACCCGGACCAGAACCAGGTGGCCCGCGCCTTCGCCGCCCTGGATCTGCTGGTGGTGGTGGAACTGAGCCTGACCGCTACCGCCCGGCAGGCCGATGTGGTGCTGCCGGCCGCGGCCTTCGCCGAGAAGGACGGCACCTTCACGAACTGCGAGCGCCGCGTGCAGCGCATCCGCCAGGCCATAGCGGCGCCGGGGCTGGCACGCTGCGACTGGCAGATACTCGGCGAACTGGCCGCGCGCCTGGGCTATGCCGGCATGGCCTGGCGTGACGCCGAGGCCATCTTCGCTGAAATGACCAGCCTGACGCCGAGCTTCTGCGCCATGAGCTACCCGGCGCTGGAGGCCAAGCATGGCCTGCAATGGCCCTGCGATGCCGAGCACCCCCAGGGTTCGCCGATTCTCCATCGGCAGCGTTTCCCCCTCGGTCGCGCCCGGCTGCTGCCCCTGAGCCAGGTGGATGTCGATGAGCTGCCGGATGCCGAATACCCCTTCGCCTTCACCACCCAGCGTCTGCATTTTCACTACGGCTGCGGCTCCATGACCCGCAAATCGCCGCTGCTGGAGCGGGAAACCCCGGCCGGGCTGCTGTTTATCCACCCCATGGACGCCGCCGAGCTGGGCCTGGCCCAGCATCAGGGCGTGCGGGTGCGCTCGCGGCGCGGCTTTCTGGAGACCCGGGTGCAACTGACCGATGACCTGCCCCGCGGCACCCTGAGCATGCCCTATCACTTCAGCGAGGCGCCCTGTAACCGCCTGACCAATGGCGCCCAGGACCCCATCAGCAAGATGCCCGAACTCAAGGCCTGCGCGGTGGCGCTGCAGCCCCTGCCGCCCGGGCAGGCGCCGAGTCGCGCGGCCGGCGCCAGCGAGGTGAGTCATGCAAGCCTATAGCCTGGACCGGCCGGAACGCCTGCGCGCCCATCTGGCGCTGCAACGCCGCCTGTATGAAGTGCGCCCGGATGGCCAGGGCGGGCAGCACTGGCAGACGGTCAGCAGCCAGGACGAGCATGCCTTCGAGCCGGCGAGTGAACCGCCACCCTTTTCCGCCAAGAGTTTCTTCTTCGCCGAGCGCGAACTGCTGTTTCGCTTCGAGGGTGGGCAGTTCTACTCGGCCCTGCCACAGGTGGTGCCCCAGGTGCTGTTCGGCCTGCACGCTTGCGACCTGCAGGCGGTGGCCTATCAGGACCAGTTCTTCGCCCAGGATGCGCATTACCAGACGCGCCGCCAGGCCAGCCTGCTGGTCGGTATCGATTGCCTGCACAGCTGCGCCGGTGGCTTCTGCAGCACAGTCGGCAGCGGCCCGGCGGTGCGCCAGCAGACGGCCGATCTGATCCTGCTGCCGCGCCAGAGCGCGGACGCCGACTGGCTGTTGCTGGTCGCCAGCGAAGCCGGGCGGCTGGCCTTGCAGGGGCTGCAGCTGCCCCAGGCCGATGACGACTGGCAGGCCGAGCGGGTGGCCAACCAAGCCCGGGTGGCGGCGCAGCAGGGCGCCCAGGAGGAGATAGTCGCAGGCATAGTCCGGCTCAATCTGGGGGCGATCGACAGCAGCACCTGGGAAGAATTGGGCCTGCGCTGCCTGGGTTGTTCCGGCTGCACCTCGGTATGCCCGACCTGCAGCTGCTACGCCCCGCTGGATCGGCCCAGTGGCGAGGGCAACGCCCAGCGCGAGCGGGTCTGGGACAGCTGCCTGTACCAGGGCTTCCAGCAGGAGGCCAGCGGGCACAACCCCAGTGCCACGGCGGGGCAGCGGGTGCAGCGCTTCTGGGCGCACAAGTTCGGCGATGCCTTCAAGGAGCGCTTCGCGGCCTATGGTTGCGTCGGTTGCGGCCGCTGCGACCGGGTCTGTCCCGGCGCCATCGGCGTGCATGGGGTCATGCACAGGCTGGTGCGGCCATGATCGACGCCACCCCACGCCGCTTGTTGCTGCTCGAGCAGTATGCCGATGGCGAAGACGCCCGCCATTTCAGCCTGTGCATCGAACAACCGCGGGCCAGTGATAAGGCCGTACTACCCGGGCAGTTCTTTATGCTGACCATGCCTGGCGTTGGTGAGGCGCCTTTCACCTATATCAGCCTGCCGGACGCCCAGGGCCATTTCAGCGCCCTGGTGCGCCGTACCGGCCTGCTCACCCAGGCGCTGTTCGAACAGCCCGCGGGGGCCATACTGGGGTATCGCGGGCCATTCGGCCGCGGCTGGCCGCTGTTCTTCGGCGACCACCGGGTGCTGCTGGTGGCCGGCGGTTGCGGCCTGGCGCCGCTCGCCGGGGTGATAGAAGAGGCCTGTCGCCCGCGCATGCCGGCACAACTGAGCGTGATCTATGGCGCCCGGCATGCCGCCGCCCAGGTGTTGGGCCGCGAGCGCGCGCGCTGGCGGCAGACGCTGCGCTTTATCGAAACCTGCGACCAGGCCGTGCCAGGGCAGCGCCAGGGCAGCCCGCTCGAACATTTCGCCGAACTCTTCGCCACCCAGCCGCCCGAGGTGTTGCTGTGCTGCGGACCGGAGCCGCTGATGCTGGCGAGCGCCGAAGCCTGCCTGCAGCGGGGCATCGCGGCGGACAAGATCTGGCTATCCCTGGAGCGCCGCATGCATTGCGCCGATGGCCTGTGCGGCCATTGCTACCTGGGCAGCAGCTACGTCTGCCAGGACGGCCCGACCTATAGCTACGACCGCTATCTGCAACTGGTGGGCAATAGCAGCCCGCCCGCCATCGCGCAGCATGACTGGTTTTGCTGAGCGGCAATGCATAAGGAGCCTTAGATGCGTTCGCAGATCATCGAAAAGTCGCCCAGTGACTGGCCCGTCGAGCCGAACTGGTGGGACAGCCCCGCGGCGCGCGCGGCGTTCTCTTGGCGCACCGAGGCGGTGGCGCTGAGCGGCCTGCCGGAGGGCGGGCTGAATCTGGCCTTCGAAGCCGTGGATCGACATGCCCTGGGCGCGCATCGGCGCCATGTGGCACTGCGCATCCTGCAGCGCGACGGCGAGCGCCGTGAGATCGACTATGGCCAGCTGAGCAGCCTGAGCAACCGCTTCGCCAATGTGCTGAAAAATCTCGGCATCGGCCCTGGCACGCGCGTGTTCCTGCTCTGCGGGCGCGGCCTGGAGCTGTACCTGGGCATGCTTGGCAGCTTGAAGAACGGCTGCGTGGTATCGCCGCTGTTCTGCGCCTTCGGCCCCGAGCCGATCGAAACCCGCCTGCGCCTGGGCGAGGGCAGGGTGTTGCTGACCAGCGAAACCCTGTACCGGCGCAAGGTGGCGGCGCTCCGCGAGCGGCTGCCGGCGCTCCAGCATGTGCTGCTGTACGACGAGAACGGCGGCCCCAATACGCCGGTCGAAGGCACCCACAGCTTGCACCAGTTACTGGCGCAGGCCGCGGAGACCTTCTCCACGGCGCCGACCACGCCCGACAGTCCGGCCTTGTTGCACTTCACCAGCGGTACCACCGGCGCCCCCAAGGGTGCGCTGCATGTGCACGGGGCGGCATTGACCCACCTGGTCACCGGCAAGTACGCCCTCGACCTGCACCCGGATGATATCTACTGGTGCAGCGCCGATCCGGGCTGGGTCACCGGCACCTCCTACGGCATTTTCGCGCCCTTGCTGTTGGGGGTGACCAGCGTGGTCGACTGCGGCGAGTTCGACGCCGAGCGCTGGTACCAGATTCTCGAACAGGAGCGGGTCAACGTCTGGTACACCGCGCCCACGGCCATCCGCCTGTTGATCAAGGCCGGCGCGGAACTGGCGCGCAGCCATCACTTTCCACAGCTGCGCTTTATCGCCAGCGTCGGCGAGCCGCTCAACCCCGAGGCGGTGTGGTGGGGCAAGGAGGTGCTCGGCAAGCCGATCCACGACAACTGGTGGCAGACCGAGACCGGCGGCATCATGCTCGCCAATACCGCGGCCATGGCGATCAAGCCCGGCTCCATGGGCAAGCCGCTGCCGGGGGTCGAAGCCGCCATAGTCGAACGCCAGGCAGACGGCGGCCTGAGCCTGCTGGACGCTGGGCAGGTCGGCGAACTGGCGCTGCAACAGCCCTGGCCGTCGTTGTTCCGCGCCTACCTGGGCCAGGAGGAGCGCTACCGGCGCTGCTTCGTCGGGGCCTGGTACCTGAGCGGCGATCTGGCCCGCCGCGATGCCGACGGCTACTACTGGTTCGTGGGCCGCAGCGACGATGTGATCAAGTCGGCCGGCCACCTGATCGGCCCCTTCGAGGTGGAAAGCGCGCTGATGGAGCACCCGGCGGTGGCCGAGGCGGCGGTGATCGGCATTCCCGATGCGCTGCTGGGCGAGCGGGTCAAGGCCTTCGTCTCGCTGAAAAGCGGCGTGGAGCCGAGCCCGCAGTTGCAGGCGGAACTGCTCGGCCACGCGCGCAAACGCCTGGGCGCGGCGGTGGCGCCCAAGGAACTGGCGTTCCTGCCCAGCTTGCCGCGTACCCGCAGCGGCAAGCTGATGCGCCGCCTGCTCAAGGCGCGCGAACTGGGCTTGCCGGAAGGCGACACCTCGACCCTGGAGAACCCGTTATGAGCGCGCCACGGGTGCCTTACCCGCAGGCGTTCGCCCAGAGCCTGCTGCGCGACATGTTGCGCATTCGGCGCCTGGAGGAGCGCGCCGCCGAGCTGTACGGCGCGGGCAAGATTCGCGGTTTTCTGCACCTGTATATCGGCGAGGAGGCGGTGGCGGTCGGCGTGCTGCGGGCCTTGGCGCCGGACGATGCGGTGCTGGCCACCTACCGCGAGCATGGCCATGCCTTGATCCAGGGCATCCCCATGACGGCTATCATGGCCGAGATGTACGGCAAGCAGGAAGGCTGCTCCCACGGGCGCGGCGGCTCGATGCACCTGTTCGATGCCAAAACGCGCTTCTTCGGCGGCAATGCCATAGTCAGCGCCGGCCTGCCATTGGCCGTGGGCCTGGCCCTGGCCGAGCGCATGCAGGGTGGCGCGCGAATCGCGGTGTGCTTCTTCGGCGAAGGGGCGATGGCCGAAGGCGCCTTTCATGAGGCGATCAATCTGGCGGCGCTGTGGCAACTGCCGGTGCTGTTCTGCTGCGAGAACAACAGCTACGCCATGGGCACCGCCCTGACCCGTTCGCAATCGCAGACCGATCTGTGCGCCAAGGCGGCGGCCTATAAGGTGGCCACCCAGGCGGTGGACGGCATGGATGTGGTGGCGGTGCACCAGGCCGCGCGCCAGGCGGTGGAGCAGGTGCGGGCGGGATTGGGGCCGTACTTTCTCGAGCTCAGGACCTACCGTTTTCGCGCCCATTCGATGTTCGATCCCGAGTTGTACCGCGACAAGGCCGAAGTTGCGAAATGGCAGGAACGCGGCCCCATCCACAGCTACAGCGCGCGGCTGAAGGCCCAGGGATTATTGGACGAGGCGCAGTTCCTGGCCCTCGACAGCGCGGTCAGCGCCGAAGTGGAGGCCGCCGTCGCCTTCGCCGAAGCCGGCAGCCTGGAGCCACTGGCATCGCTGTGCCGCGAGGTCTACACGGAGTCGCCAGGCGCGGAGGGCGCAGCATGAGCGGGCGCATAAGCTACCGCGAGGCGTTGCGTCAGGCCTTGCGCGAAGCCCTGCAGCGTGACCCACGGGTGTTCCTGATGGGCGAGGACGTCGGCTGCTATGGCGGCACCTATGCGGTGTCCAAGGGCCTGCTGGAGGAGTTCGGCGCCGAGCGTATCCGCGACACGCCGTTGTCCGAACTGGGCTTCGTCGGCGCCGGCATAGGCGCGGCGCTGGGCGGCATGCGGCCGATCGTCGAGGTGATGACGGTGAACTTCTGCCTGCTCGCCCTCGACCCTTTGATCAACACCGCGGCGACCCTGCGGCATATGTCCGGCGGCCAGTTTTCCGTGCCCCTGGTGCTGCGCATGGCCACCGGCGCCGGTCGGCAACTGGGGGCCCAGCATTCGCACAGCCTGGAAGGTTGGTTCGCGCATATCCCCGGTTTGAAGCTGCTCGCTCCGGCCACCCTGGAAGATGCCCGCGGCATGCTCTGGCCCGCGCTGCAGGACCCCGACCCGGTGCTGATCTTCGAGCATGCCCAGCTCTATAACCTCGAAGGCGAACTGGACGCGACCGTGCCGGTGGACATCTGTTCGGCCAAGGTGCGCCGCGCCGGCCGCGACCTGAGCCTGATCGCCTACGGCGGCACCCTGGGCAAGGCCCTGGCGGCTGCCGAGCAACTGGCCGGGGAGGGCATCGACGCCGAGGTCATCGACCTGCGCGTGCTGCGCCCGTTGGACGATGTCACCCTGCTGGCCTCGGTGCGCAAGACGCGGCGCGCCCTGGTGGTCGACGAAGGCTGGCGCAGCGGCAGCCTGGCGGCCGAGATCATGGCGCGAATAGTCGAACAGGCCTTCTATGAACTGGACGCACCACCGGCACGGGTGTGCAGCGCCGAAGTGCCGATGCCCTATGCCAAACACCTGGAAGACGCGGCATTGCCGCAAGTGCCGGCGATAGTCGCGGCGGCCCATGAACTGTGCGGCTAAGGCAAAGTTTCGTAGCAGCGAGGGAGACGAGGTTGACGCACTTTTTGACTGTCGTACGAACCTGTAGGAGCCAGCTTGCTGGCGATCAATGGTTCAGGCGCTGCCTGGGTTTCGCCAGCAAGCTGGCTCCTGCGGCTGTAACTGGCGATACGTTGCCGATTGAGGAAGGGTTGCATGATCGAATTTAAGCTGCCGTCCCTCGGCGCCGACATGGACGAGGCAACCCTGTTGGAATGGCGGGTCAAGCCCGGCGATAAGGTCAAGCGCGGCCAGGTGGTCGCGCTGGTCGACACGGCCAAGGCCGCGGTGGACGTGGAGTGTTGGCACGACGGTGAAATCTTCGAGCTGTTGATCGAACCCGGGGCCAAGGTGCCGGTGGGCACGCCGATCGCCACCCTGCTGGAAGCCGGGGAAAGCCCACCCAGAGTGCGACGGCAAGCGGCGCCCGCTGCGCCGTCAACTGAATCAGCGCCCGCGGCCAGCCCTATGGCCGCTGCCCTAGTGGCCGAACCGGCCCTGCCGCCGGCCAGCCGGCCGCGGGTTTCCCCGGCCGCGCGCAAGCGGGCCGCCGAACTGGGCCTGGACCCGGCCGCGCTGAGCGGCAGTGGCCCCCACGGCGTGGTCACCCTGGACGACGTCGAAGCCGCCGCCCAGCCGGCCGCGCCTGTCGACCGCCATGCCGCCATGCGCCAGGCCATCGCCGCGGCCATGAGCCGTTCCAAGCGCGAGATACCCCATTACTACCTGAGCGAGACCATTGCCCTCGGCAACGCCATGACCTGGCTGCAGGCATGCAATGCCCAGAGCACGCCGGAGCAACGCCTGCTGCCCGGAGTGCTGTTGCTCAAGGCGGTGGCCCTGGCACTGCGCGACTATCCGCAGCTCAACGGCTTCTGGCGCGAAGGCGCCTTCCAGCCGGCCGCCGGCATTCATCTCGGCGTGGCCATCGCCCTGCGCCAGGGCGGCCTGATTGCACCGGCGCTGCACGATGTCGCCGACAAGCCGCTGCGCCAACTGATGAGCGAGCTGGGCGACCTGGTGCAGCGGGCCCGCAGTGGATCGCTGCGCAGCTCCGAGCTGAGCGACGCCAGCCTCAGCGTCACCCAGCTCGGCGATCAGGGCGTGGATTGCGTTCTTGGGGTGATCTATCCGCCGCAGGTCGCCTTGGTCGGCTTCGGTCGCATTCTCGAACGGCCCTGGGTGGAAGCGGGGCAGCTCTGCGCCAGGCCCACGGTGATCGCCAGCCTGGCCGCCGACCACAGGGTCAGCGATGGCCACTACGGCGCGCGCTTTCTCGGCGAGATCCGCCGGCTATTGCAAGACCCGGACAAGCTGTAAGGAGCCCCCATGGATAAGCAGCAGTTGCGCCAGCAGGTACTGGAAGAATTGCAACGGATCGCCCCGGAACTCGAGGCCGAGACGCTGCGCGGCGACCGGCCGTTACGCGACGAGGTCGACCTGGACTCTATGGACTGGTTGCGCTTTCTCGGCGCCCTGCACCGGCGTTTCGCGGTGAATATCCCCGAGGCCGACTACCGGCAGCTGCACAGCCTGGACAGCCTGATTGGTTACCTGCAGCAACGACTGACGACAGCGTCAGCACAAAACCTGGCGAAATAGGCTTAGGCCAGGCTAACCGCTGGTCTGGGGCGTGGACGGTCAGCGGTGATCATAGTGCCCGGCTACCCCTCGCCTGGCCGGTACGCCCCGCGTGGATTCAGCCGCGCCCGTTGTGTTCAGCCTTGCGCCCTGGTGGTTGCAATGGCGGCTAAGTGTCGAAGCGATGTGCCTTGGGTTTGATCTATATCAGCTGCACTGTTGCGGTACTTCCTATGCTGATCAGAAGGCGTCTGTGCATCCGCGCACACTGGCAGTGGATGCTCGCCATGGCGTCACCGGCCAGTGGCCGAACCCGAGGACTTAAACATGAACGCACCCTGGAAAACCGGTCTCGCCTTGGCACTGAGCATGGCGATTTCCTATACGGTCTGTGCCGTGCTGTATGGGCTGTGGCCGGAGCAGGGTATTGCCTTTCTCAATGCCTTGTTCCATGGGCTCGATTTCAGCCGCCTGCAGGGAGCGCAAGGCTACAGCGCTGGCACTTTCCTTGGGCCACTGCTGGTGTTGAGCCTGTGGGGGGGCTTGTTAGGCACTCTGTTTGCCTGGCTGCATGACAAGCTTCAGGGCCAGCCGCGCTAGCAAGCCGTTGAAAAACCACAGCGTTAGGCTACGCAGCGTTGCAACCTCCATCAACGCAGCATTGGCGGGCTGAATTGCCATGACCGAACGACATTCATTCAGTGATGCTTACCAGCCCAGCCAGATCGCCCGTCGGGTCGAGGAAATGGGTGTGGCCAAGGCTCACGCGGATGCCTTGAGCCTGTTTGTGCTGGCCGTACTGGCCGGCGCCTTCATTTCCCTCGGCGCGCTGTTTTTCACCCTGGTGATCACCGGCAGCAATCTTGGTTTTGGTATCACCCGTTTGCTCGGTGGCCTGAGTTTCTGCCTGGGGCTGGTGCTGGTGGTGGTAGGTGGCGCGGAACTCTTCACCGGCAACAATCTCTTGGCCATGGCCTGGGCCAGTCGCCTGATCAGCACCCGGGCGGTGCTTAGGAACTGGCTGCTGGTTTACCTGGGCAATGTCATCGGCTGCCTGGGCACCGTGCTACTGGTGGTGTGGGCCGATGTTGCCAGCCTGGGCGGTGGCGCCGTGGGGGAAACGGCGCTCAATATCGCCCGCAGCAAGGCGCAGCTTGGCCTGGGGGAGGCTTTTGCGCGCGGCATCCTGTGCAACGTGCTGGTGTGCCTGGCGGTTTGGCTGGCGATGGGGGGACACAGCGTCAGCGACAAGATCCTGGCCATACTGCTGCCCATCAGCGCCTTTGTGACCCTGGGTTTGGAGCACTCGATCGCCAACTGGTTCTTCCTGCCATACGGCCTGGCGCTGGGCGGGATGGATAGCCTGTCTCTGTCTGGCATCGCCAGCAACCTTCTGGCCGTCACCCTCGGCAATATAGTCGGCGGTACCCTGCTGGTCGCCGGGGTCTATTGGCTGGCTTACCTGCGCGGCGGGCATGGCCCCTAGCAGGCCGTTGAAAAACTACCTACGTTGGCCCTCTTTAGAAAAGAAAGGGGCGTTAAAAACGGCCTCAAAATGCTCATTTACAACACGTAAACTCCGCTTTTTCGGCCGCTTTGACCAGCCGGAGGCTGTTACTCACATAGCGCCTTGTCTCGGCTGCCTCGCCTACATTTTTCAACGGCCTGCTAAGCGCGGCGCACCACCTCGATCCGAAAGTCCTGCTCATAGGGCGGTACGTTGCATTCGATGATGTCGCCCGGAGCGATCTGCAGCCGTACCCCGACTATATCGGCGTGCACCGGTTGCTGGCTGACGCAGCGGTCGACCAGCACCGCGGTGCGTACCCGCTGGGCACCCAGGCTCGCCAGATAGGCACAGGTGCGCAGCAGCGAATGGCCGTGGTAGAGCACATCGTCGACCACCAGCAGGCTGGTGCCCGCCAGGTCGAGTTGGGCCAGCTCGGGGTTCTCGGTCAGTGCCGTGTGCGCATGCAACAGGCTGAGGTCATCGGCGTAGCGCTTGACCTTGAGCCCGTACAGCGGCAACTCGGCCTGCCCGGTGAGCCGCGCCAACTGCAGCTGCAGCATGCGCGCCAAGGGTTCGCCGCGGCGCAGAATGCCGACCAGGGCGCTTGGGCCGGGCGGCAGCAACGCGGCGGCCTGGCAGGCCATGGCCTGCACTATCAGTTCGAGCTCTGCGCTGTCGTACAGGCATAGGCGCCGCGCGGTGGCTGCTGTCTGCATACTGTTGGCCTCCGATCACGCGTGGATGATTGCCCCGGGTAGCGCGCCGGCCGGTACAGGGTGGGGCGTCGTCACCCAGAATAGCGGTCGGGTTAGCTGGATTTCACGGCCTTGGACTTCAAGCAGACCTTGCAGGCGGAAGCGGGTGAACAGGCGGCTGACCGTCTCGGTGGTCAGCCCCAGGTAGTTTGCGATTTCGCCACGGCTCATGGGCAGGATGAACTTTACCGCCGACAAGCCGCGCCGGCTGTAACGGGCGGATAGGTTGAGCAAGAACATGCTCAGGCGCTGTTCGGCGCTTGCTCTATTGTGGTTGAGGTGTTCCTGCTCCACGTGCAGTTCCCTACTCAGGGTGTTGAACAGCTGTTTTCTGAGATGGGGAATAGCATCGGCCAACTCCTCCAGTTCAGTCAGCGCAATGCTGCACACCAGCGAGGTTTCCAATGCCATGGCGTAACTGGGGAAGAGGCTGCTGCCGAAGGCATCCAGCCCGATCAGTTCGCCCGGCAGGACGAAGCCGGTGATCTGCTCGGCGCCGTCCTGATTCAGCAGATAGGTTTTCAGCGCGCCCGAACGCAACGCATAGATCTGCTGCATGGCATCGCCGGCCCGGAACAGGTGGTCGCCCTTGTGCAAGGGCCGATTGCGTTTGACTATGGCTTCCAATCGAACGGTTTCCGCCTCATCCAGATAGGCCGGCAGACAAAACCGTTTGAATGCACAGTCATGGCAGTTGACTGGCGTCCGGATAGAGCCGCGGGATGAAGGGGCATAACCGACAGTAGGCATAAAACCTCCTGCGACAGCTGTAGATGGAACTCTCCAGTGTAGGTCACTTGCGCGTGCAAGCCTGGCGCCGTCCCGGTCAAGAAGAGGCTCAAGGCTGCAGTGCCAGGGGGCGCAACGGCGCAAAGTCGTCGGGGGTCAGGGTTTCCTTTTCCAGCAGCAGCCTGGCCCCTTGCTCCAGCTCGGCGCGGCGGCTCTGCAGCAGGGCCTTGGCCCGCTCATAGGCCTCATCGATCAGGGCCTTGACGCACAGGTCCACCTCGCGGGCGGTCTGCTCCGAGTAGTCCTTTTCGCGCAGGCTGATCGCATGTTCGCCCAGGTAGCTGGCACTCTGGCGTTCCAGCACGGCCTGGCCGAGTTCGCTACTCATGCCGAAGCGGGTGACTATCTGCCGGGCAATATCGGTGACCTTGGCCAGATCGTCCGCCGCGCCGGTGGAAATCTCGGCGAAGATCAACTGCTCGGCCGCGCGCCCGGCCAGCAATACCAGCATGCGGTCCTTGAGCTCGCGCAGGGTGATCAGGAAGCGGTCCTCGGTGGGGCGCTGCAGCGTATAGCCCAGGGCGCCGACCGAGCGGGGGATGATCGACACCTTATGCACCGGGTCCATGCCCGCCAGGCTGGCCGCGGCCAGGGCATGGCCCATCTCGTGATGCGCCACCACCTCGCGCTCGTGAGGCTGCAGCAGGCGTCCGCGACGTTCGCTGCCGATCACTATGCGTTCCACCGCGGCGCTGAAGTCGGCCATAGCCACCTTATCCGCGCCGCGGCGGGTGGCCACTATGGCCGCCTCGTTGACCAGGTTGGCCAGGTCCGCCCCGGAGAAGCCGGTGGTCATCCCTGCTATGGCTTCGACATCCAGATCCGCGGCCTGGATGCGCTTCAGGTGCACCCTGAGAATGGCCACCCGGCCGCGCCTGTCCGGGCGGTCGATGACTATCTGGCGGTCGAAGCGGCCGGCGCGCAGCAGGGCCGGGTCGAGAATCTCCGGACGGTTGGTGGCGGCCAGCAGCACCACCCCTTCGCGCGTATCGAAACCGTCCAGTTCGGCCAGCAGCTGGTTGAGGGTCTGCTCCTTCTCATCGTTGCCGCCGAAGGCCCCGGCGCCGCGCATCTTGCCCAGGGCATCCAGTTCGTCGATAAAGATGATGCAGGGCGCCGCCTGGCGCGCCTGCTCGAACAGGTCGCGCACCCGCGCCGCGCCGACGCCGACGAACATCTCGACGAACTCGGAACCGGAGATGGAGAAGAACGGCACCCCGGCTTCTCCCGCCACCGCCTTGGCCACCAGGGTCTTGCCGGTGCCGGGCGGGCCGACCAGCAATATGCCCTTGGGTATGCGTGCGCCCAGACGGCTGTATTTGGGCTGGTCCTTGAGAAAGGACACCACCTCCAGCAGCTCGGCCTTGGCCTCGTCTATGCCGGCCACATCCTCGAAGGTCACCCCGGTATCGCGCTGCACGAACACCTTGGCCTTGGACTTGCCGACATTGACCATGCCGCCCAGCCCCTGTTTGTCCAGCAGGCGGCGAAACAGAAAGGACCAGAAGGCGAATATCAGCAGAAAGGGCAACAGCCAGCTGAGCAGACTGTCGAGCGCGCCGCCTTCGCGGGTGCCGCTGAAGCTGACCTGCGACTGGGCCAAAGCCTGGGCCAGCTCGGGCTCGACCCTGATGGTGCTGAACTGGTAACGGTTGTTGATCGGCTCCTTGAGCTTGCCGCTGATGTGCTGCTGCTCGATGCGTAACTCACTCAGTTGGTTGTCCTTGAGCAGACGCATGAACTCGCTATAGGGAATCTGCTCAATGGCACTGCCCGCGCCCCACCAGCTCTGAAATACCAGGAGTAGACTAAAAGCGATCAGGAAGAACCAGAGGTTCCATTGTTGCTGCTTGTCCATGCTGCCTGCCCTCGATGGAGTGTGCGGTTGTGTTGCTAACCGAGGAACCGGAGTGACGCTAGAGCCACTCGACTCTAAGAGCTTAGAGCAGACAGCAGCAGTGCCACGGCCATAGGCGCAGGTTTTACCACCTCAAGCTTCAGCCAGGAGCGGCTGCAAAGGGCCAGCCAGCCGCAAGCCAGCCGCCAGCCCGCGGATGAATCCAAAGCCTGGCGCTAAACTGAAGACTCTGCGGGTGCCGTACCCAACACCGAGTCGAGGGCTGCGAGATGGCGCACCACCCTTCCCTTGAAGTCCCCATCCCCGACAGGGCGGCCGCCGGCCGGGCTCTGGCGCAGTTGCTGGTGGCCTACCGGCAGCGTCGCGACTGCATAGTGCTGGCCTTGCCCCGGGGCGGGGTGCCGGTGGCCTACGAAATCGCCCTGGCCCTGGAGCTGCGCCTGGACCTGCTGCTGGTACGCAAGCTCGGCGTGCCGGGCCACAGCGAGCTGGCCATGGGCGCCATCGCCAGCGGTGGGGGACGGGTGCTGAATCCCGATGTGCTGCAGACCCTGCATATCGACCAGGCCTGCATCGAGGCGGTTGTCGCCCGGGAAACCCAGGAGCTGCAGCGCCGCGACCGGACCTACAGGGGCGAGCGCCCACTGCCGCAGCTGCGCGACCAGCAGGTGATACTGGTCGACGATGGGGTGGCCACCGGCGCCACCATGCGCGCGGCCGTCCAGGCGGTGCGCGGGCAGCAACCGGCCCGCCTGGTGGTCGCCGTGCCGGTCGCCGCGGCGGACAGCGTGGCGCGCTTGCGCGGCGAGGTCGATGAGGTGGTCTGCCCCTTTATGCCCGAGTGGCTGATGGCCATCGGCCCCTGGTACCTGGACTTTTCCCAGACCTCGGACCAGGAAGTGCTCGACCTGTTAGCCCGCGCCTGGCGGCGCGACTGTGAACAGAGGCCGTGAACGGCGGGAGGTAAGGCTTATGCAGACGCTTCAGCCACGCTTTCTGCGCGTGCCGCTGAGCGACGCGCAGCTGGCGGCAGACCTGCTGCTGCCGGCCGCCGCGCAGGGCCTGGTGGTGTTCGTGCATGGCAGCGGCAGCAGCCGCCTCAGCCCACGCAACCAGCAGGTGGCCCGCTACTTCAGCGAACGGGGGCTGGCCACCTTGCTGTTCGACCTGCTCACCGAGCCGGAGCAGCGCATCGATGAGGTCAGCCGCGAGCTGCGCTTCGATATTCCGCTGCTGGGGCGACGCATCCTCGGCGTGATCGACTGGCTCGCCCGCGACACCGAGCTGGCCCACCTGCGCCTGGGCCTGTTCGGCGCCAGTACCGGCGCCGCCGCCGCCCTGATTGCCGCCGCGCAGCGGCCGCAGGCGATTCAGGCGGTGGTCTCGCGCGGCGGCCGTACCGACCTGGCGGAGCAGGCCCTCGGCCGGGTCGCGGCGCCGACGCTGCAGATAGTCGGCGGCGAGGACCCGGTGGTGCTGCGCTTGAACCGCGAAACCAGCCGGCAGCTGCATTGCCCCCAGCAGTTGCAGGTGATAGCGGGCGCGAGCCACCTGTTCGAGGAGCCCGGGGCCATGGATGCAGTGGCCAGGTTGGCCGGTGACTGGTTCGAACGCTACCTGGGCGTGCCTCGTTCTGCAGCAAAGGGGCCTGCGGCACCCTAAGGGCAGCACCCACGCTGCTGCTGGACCGGCGGGCACTTCACCGAGCCGAACGAGCAGAACACGCAGCAGTCCCCCGGGTTGGGGCGCAGCAGCGCCTTGCAGTGGTTGCACCGGTAGTAGAACTGACAGGCGTCCGTGGGCATGATTTCCCGCCTTGAGAACCCGCAGTGCGGGCACGTCAGCACGGATTCCAGGACTATGGCGCTCATCGCGACCTCACTGCTGCACGCTGGAGGGATAACCCGCGTGCGCGGTCGCCTCGGTCAGTGCCGCGGGCCGGGTCTGCTCGGGATCAAAGCTGACGGTGGCCGTCTTCTGCGCGAAATCGACCTCGACGGCGCTCACGCCGGAGACCTTCTCCAGCGACTTCTTGACGGTGATCGGACAGACCGGGCAGGTCATGTTCTGCACCTCGAGGGTGACGCTTTGCGCGGGAGCCGCCAGCGCCGCGAGGGGCAAGGCGGCGAGCGTAGCGAGCGCGGCGATCAGCCGTTTGCGCATGGCTAGCCGTTTGCGCATGGATAGTCTCCTTCAGTAGAACAGCGGGGCGAACCAGGGCACGGCCAACAGCCCGAGCAGCAGCCCGGCGACTATCCAGAACACCAGCCGCTGCCGTGTGAGCGTGCGCGGATCGGCGCAGGGCGTGCCAGGCGCGCAGATCGGAGGCACTCGGTACAGCTTGCGCCAGGCCAGGCCGAGAAACAGCCAGGTCAGGCCGATGAATAGGGGGCGCAATGGCGCCATCGCCGTCAGGCTGCCGACCCAGCTGCCGCCGATGCCGAGTGCCAGCAGCACCAGCGGCCCGACACAGCATAGCGATGCGCCGATGGCAGCCAGTACGCTCGCGATCAACGAGCGGTTTCCCGTGTTGGCAATCATCTGTATCTCCTGTTCTTACGCCGCCAGGGCCGGAATCACGGCGAAATAGGCATTCAATAGGTACAGCCCCGTCGCGACCAGGGTGAGGCCCGCCACCCGGTCAAACGCGCGGCGCCATCGGTGCAATGCGCGTAATGCGTCCAGCCAACCGAGCGCCCAGGCTCCCAGCAAGATCGGGATCGCCCGGCCCAGCGCGAAAGCCAGCAAGATCACCGCTCCGAGCCCAGGGGAACCCAGCACCGCGACCACCCCCAGCAGCGCGAGCAAGGTCGGCGTGCACACCGGACAGACCGCCAGGGAGAACGGCACCCCCAGCGCGAATGCGCCCCATGCGCCGGTCGGCCTCTTGCCACGCAGCGCCAGCGCCGGCAGTGGCAGCTTGAGCCAACCGAGCCAGATCAGGCCCAGGGCGATCAGCAGCGGGCCGAGCAGCAGGCCCCAGCCGCGCCCCAGCAAGTCCGCCACCCAGCGCCCGCCCAATCCGGCGATCAGCCCGAGCAGGCCATGGGTGGCGAGCAGGCCTGCGACAAACAGGCCGCCCAGGCGCAGCGCCGCGCGCCGCTCGCGCGCCTGGCTAAGGTAAGCCAGCGCGACCGGAATGGCGGCCACGGCGACCGGGTTGACGCTGAACGCCAGGCCCGCCAGGAAACCGAGGCCGGCCGCACCGTAGCCCATGGCTTCAACGGCATGGCGCAGCGCCTCGGGCGTCAGCTCAAGCATCTTTGTCCCTTTGCCGCAGCGCCTCACGCAACTGGGCCGGGGTGGGCAGCGTCGCGAACACCAGCACGCCGTCAATCGCCAGTGCCGGCAGCGTCAGCACGCCCAGTTCGACCGCACGCTCTAGCGAGTCGAGCACGTTGATCTCGCACCACTCGACGCCGCTCATGGCCGCTGCCGCCTGCAGCTCGGCCATAAGCGGCGCACAGCGTTCGCAGCCAGGTGCATGGAACAGCTCGATCTTCATGGTGCGCGCTCCGTATCGCCATCGAGCTGTTCCAGCGCGGCCAGGATGGGGCACTCGTTGACCGCTTGCGCGCCGTCCGCGCACTCGACGATCAGCCGTTCGAGCGCGGCGGACATGCTCTGCATGGCGCGAATCTTGGCGGCGAGCTGGAGCTTCTTCTCGATGGCGCGTTGCCGCACATCGTTGCAACAGGCGCTGTCGCTCTGGCGCAGATGCAACAACTCGCGGATTTCCGCCAGGGTGAAGCCGCAGGCTTGGGCGTGCTGAATGAAGCGGACGCGGCGCACGGCATCCTCGCCATACAGGCGGTAGCCGCTGTCAGTCTTGGCGGCGGGGGCCATCAGTCCCTCGCGCTCGTAGTAGCGCAGCGCGTCCGTGCTGATGCCCCCCGCCTGGGCCAGCTTGCCGATGGTTAACACGGCGCGGGTCACGGCTGGCCGAGACCGGCAGCGCGCAGACTGGCTTCGTCTACGCCGCGGCCTGTGCAGCAGTCGGCCAGTTGACCATCGATCGCCACGGCCGGCACCGAGCGCACCCCAAGCGCCTTGGCCCGCTTGGCCACCTCGATGTCATGCATGTCGAGTACAGCGACCGCGCACGAGGGGCAGGCCAGTCCCTGCACGAGGGAAACCACCTCGGCACAGGCCGGGCAACCGGCGCTGAACACTTCAATCTTGCGTTTGGCAGTCATGTTCGGGCTCCTTTGATATCGGTGAGACTGGGCGCAATGAACAACTCGGCGCCCTCCTTACAGTGTCAGGATAAACCTTGGAGCCAACTCCAGGGTCAAGCGGCGTTTGCGCGGCGCCCCGATGCCATTGCCCTGCCCGAGGTGATTGCACGCGCGGCGGCGCCGGGCGCCGCTAAACTGGTACAGAGTGGGGCGGGATGGAGGTGGAGCATGGCGATACGCGAGGGTTTTATCGGGGCCATTGGCGACACGCCGCTGATCCGACTCGGCAAGCTCAGTGCCGAGACCGGCTGCGAGATCCTGGCCAAGGCCGAGTTTCTCAACCCCGGCGGCTCGATCAAGGACCGCGCGGCCCTGGGCATCATCCAGGAGGCCGAACGCACTGGCCAACTGGGGCCGGGTGGCACCGTGGTGGAAGGCACCGCCGGCAATACCGGCATCGGCCTGGCGCATATCTGTGCGGCGCGGGGTTACCGTTGCGTCATAGTGATTCCGGATAACCAGTCGCGGGAGAAATTCGACCTGCTGCGCCAGTTGGGCGCCGAGGTGCGCCTGGTGCCGCCCAAGCCCTACAGCGACCCGGACAACTACCAGAAGATCGCCGGTCGTCTGGCCGCCACACTACCCGGGGCGATCTGGGCCAACCAGTTCGACAACACCGCCAATCGCGAAGCCCATTACCGCACCACCGGGCCGGAGATCTGGCGCGACAGCCAGGGGCGGGTGGATGCCTTCGTCTGCGCGGTCGGCACCGGCGGCACCCTGGCCGGCGTGGCGCGCTATCTCAAGGAGCGCAAAGCGGATGTGCTCATCGTCCTCGCCGACCCCATGGGCAGTGCCCTCTATCACTGGGTGCTGGACGGCGAGTTGCGCGCCGAGGGCAAGTCGGTCACCGAAGGCATAGGCACCAGCCGGGTGACCGCCAATCTGCAGGGCACACCGATAGACTCGGCGCTGCAGGTGGACGATCAGCAGTGTGTGGACATGCTCTATCGCCTGCTGCGCGAGGAGGGCTTGTTCGTCGGCGGCTCGAGCGGCATCAACCTCTGCGCCGCGCAGCGCCTGGCCCGTGAGCTGGGTCCGGGGCACTGCATAGTGACCTTGCTGTGCGACCGCGGCGGGCTCTACGCCGGGCGCCTGTTCAATCGCGACTGGCTGCGCGAGGCCGGCCTGCGGCCACCCGACTAGTCGGGCCGGGTTTCCAGCGTTGCGGGCGCGAGCAGCGGCGCCAGCAGGGCGCACATAGCGCGCCAATGGCTGCCTTGCCAGTACAGACGGTGACAGCCATCGCACTGCAGGAAGCGTGAATAGCGGCAACCGATGCGGCTGGGCAGGCGCTCGCGGGCCTCCTCCAGATCGATCGGGCGCAGCGCCAGGTTGCAATGCAGGCACAGGCTGAAGGGGCGTACGCTGCGCGCCAGATCGAGCCGCTCGAACAGCTCGCGCAGTTGTTCGGCCGGTTTGCGCGCGTGCACATAGCAGCCGTGGCTGACCAGCCGGCGCTTGAGCAGTTCGCGGTCGCGGGTCAGCACTATGCGGCCTTCGCGGGCGGCCGTTGCGGCTATCTCCAGGTCGTCGTAATGATTGTCGTAGAGGCTGTCGAAACCGGCCATGCGCAGCAGGCGGGCCAGGCCGCCGAGGTGGGCGTCGGCGATAAAGCGCAACAGGCGCAAGGGTTTTTCGCGCACCTTGAGCAGGGGGCTGATGTCCAGGCGTTCGAACTTGGGGTAGACCGCCACCCGGTCGCCGTCCGCCAGCAAGCGCTCGAACCCCACCGACTCGCCGTTGACCAGCAGCAGCTCGACCTCGGTATGGGGCACGCCGAGGGCCTCGATCATATGCTTGGTGGTGGCCGCCCGCGCGCAGAGGCAGTCGAACGCCTGACGGCGGCGCTCGGCCGGGAGGAAATCGTTGAGCTCCTCGTAGAAGCGGAAAGTGGCGCGGGCCATGCTTGCAGCATAGCCCGCTCGGCGCCGCTGAGTGACTGCTGAGCGTCTGCTGGTGGCGCCGCCCGCGAATGATCCAGGTCGGGTAGCCGGCAACAAGGCTGCTGAACGACTGGGGCGGCCCGCTGCCGGCCGGCGGCGTTATTTGTATTGATTGATAATGTCCGTATAGCGCTGTTGCTGCTTCAACTTGTCCAGCCCGGCTTGCAGTTGCTGCAGGGGCTGATCGTCGACGTCGAGGCTGAAGGCGTAATACATGTCGCTGTCTGACAGCGTGTAAATCGCCTCGTAATCGCTGCTGTTGAGTCCCAGGCGTTTGATAAACCAGGCCGCGGTCACTTCGTCGTAGGCCCATAGATCGATGCGATCCTTGCTCAACATGCTGGCAATCGACACTGCATTGGCCGAGAGCTGCAGATCCTCGTCGGCAATGCCCAGATCCCTCACCAGCAGGTGGCCGATGTCGTCGCGAATGGCCCCAATCTGGTAGGTGGCGAGGTCGGCCGCAGTGCTTACCTTGAGCTTGCGCGCCTTGCGCGCCAGCAACACGACGTGGGTGGCGATGATCGGCCCCACCCATTTGAACAAGGGCTCGCGCGCCGCCGAACGGGTCATGGCGAACAGCATGACGCCGGGGCCTTTCTGCACCAACTGGTAGCCCCGTGCCCAGGGCAGCGAGCGGATATCCTTGCGCTCCAGCGGCAGGCCGGCGGCCTCGGCCGCTTCCAGCAACACATCCACCGAGATGCCACGGGCGATGCCGCTCTCGGTGTAGTTGTAAGGCGGGAATTCTTCGGTATAGACATGCAGGGATAGCCAACCGTTGTCAGCCGCCGCGGCCTCGACGCTCAGGCCGGCAAGCAGGAAAAGCATCAGCGCCCGATAGAATCGACGAGTCATACCGCCCACCTCTATGCCAATGAAAGCGCAACGCTTCACTGCAACTCCTAAACCGCGTTGGCGCCATTGCAGATCGAGCGCCTGTGCAAATGGAGTACGGGAAGCACTTGAATCAAGCATAGCCAGGGAAATGCTCGCCGTGGTGGCCATGAGGCTCATGATGAGCCTCATGCTGATCATTGCGGTTCTCGACAGGCCCAAGTCGAGAATGCCGTTCACTTGGCTTGAGTGAAGGGTTATTACCCGCTAATGGGCGTCTCCCTGGCTGTTATCGAGGCGTTGCGAGTCGCTCAGTTGGTGTTCTTCACCGGCGTAGTAGGCGCGCACCCGCGGGTCCATCACCGCGCGCCACAGTGGCGGGAACAGCGCCAGGACTATCATCCCGGCATAACCGTTGGGCAGCTGGGGGCTGTCTTCGAAGTGACGCAGCACCTGATAGCGCCGTTTGGCATAGGCGTGGTGGTCGGAATGGCGCTGCAGGTGGAAGAGAAACAGGTTGGTCAGCAGGAAGTTGCTGTTCCATGAGTGGGTCGGGTTGGTGCGCTCGTAGCGGCCGTTGTCCAACCTGCGCCGGTGCAGGCCGTAATGTTCGACGTAGTTGACGATTTCCAGCAGGGTGAAGGCCACGACCGACTGCCCGATAAAGAACAGCGCACCGAGCCAGCCGAACGCCAGGCTGAAGCCCAGCAGAAACAGCGCGCTGACGGCGTACCAGGCAAGCAGCTCGTTGCGCCAGTGCAGGGCGGGCAGGCCCTTGCGCTTCAGGCGTTCGGCTTCAAGCCGCCAGGCATTGAGGAAGTTGTGCTTATAAGCATGGGGCAGGAAGGCGTACAGGCTCTGGCCGTAGCGCGAGGAGCTGGCATCTTCCGGGGTCGATACGTGCACATGGTGGCCGCGTACATGTTCGATCTTGAAACCGCCGTAGCACACCGCCGCCAGCAGCAGGCCGCCGGCATTCTGCTCCAGCTGCGGGTCCTTGTGGATAAACTCATGGGCGACTGTGATGCCGATGGCGCCGGTCACAGTGCCCACCGACAGCAGCCAGCCGAGCTGGCCGACCCAGCTCCAGGCCTGATAGCTGACGAACACCCAACCGGCCCAGCCGAGCATGCCTAGCAGAAAAGGCACCGTGGTCAGGCTGAGCAGGCGGTAGTACGTTTGTTGCTCCATCTGCGGCACCTGCACCGTCTCATCCGGGTTGGCCGGGTCGCGGCCGATGATAAAGTCCAGCAGCGGGATCACCCCGAACACTACCCCTATGACCAGCCAGGCCCAGGCATCGGCATGGGCGCTTCCTCGCGACCAGTGGTAGCTCAGGGGGATGCCCAGCACCGGGATCAGCCACAGCCAGTAGCCGATGCTTTTGCTGGCGAGCATCCAATTGGAGGGAAGGTGTTCGAACATAGGGGCTCCGTACTTATTATTGAGGGTGGATTTGGTAGGATTGTAGGACAATATCTGTCTTGGGCCATCCCGCCGAAACCCACCTTTTGCTCTGAAACTGCGTGGCCCCTGCCCTTGGCCCGGTAACACCCTGTGTTACACTCGCGCCCTGCGTTTACCCGCTCCCGCCAGGCCTGGCGGGGCTTCAGTACCCCTATCGCTTGCCCCAATAGGTCAGATAGAGCCTAAGGATCATCATGACGTTCAAGGCACCGGACAGCCTCGCCGAGCAGATCGCCCATCATCTGGCTGAACGCATCATTCGTGGTGAGTTGAAGGCCCGTGAGCGGATTCAGGAACAGAAAGTCACCCAGGCGCTGAATGTCAGCCGTGGCTCGGTGCGCGAGGCCCTGCTGATTCTCGAGCGACGCCACCTGATAGTGATCCCACCGCGGCGTGGCGCCCAGGTGGCCGAGCTGACCCCGCACAACGTCAAGAGCCTGTATGCCCTGGTGATGGAGCTGTATATCCTGCTGGGCAAGGCGGTGGCCGATAGCTGGCGGGTCGAGAGCGATCTGGCGCCGTTCCTGGCCATCCAGCAGCGCCTGATGGACAGCCTGCAGCGCGAAGATATCGGCGCCTTCGTCGAGAACAGCTTCGACATCATGCGGGCGGCCTTTCCCTTCTCCAATAATCCCTATCTGCAGGAAACCGTGGAGAATCTGCTGCCGGCCATCAGCCGCACCTACCACTTGGCCCTGGAACGGCGCAAAAGCGAGATGGGCCAGTTCCTCAACACCTTTGCCGAGCTGCTGCAGGTGATCATCGCCCGTGACCATCAGCGCATACGCCAGGTGCTGGTGGGTTATGGCGAGCACAACTGCCAGTTGGTGCTGGCCGCGTTAGCCGAGACTGTTCATGCGGCTTAAGTGCATCAAGCTGGCCGGCTTCAAGTCGTTCGTCGACCCCACTACCGTGACCTTTCCGAGCAATATGGCCGCGGTGGTCGGGCCCAACGGTTGCGGCAAATCGAACATCATCGACGCCGTGCGCTGGGTGATGGGCGAGAGTTCGGCGAAGAACCTCCGCGGCGAGTCGATGACCGACGTCATCTTCAACGGCTCCAACACCCGCAAGCCGGTGACCCAGGCCAGTATCGAGCTGATCTTCGACAACTCCGACGGCACCCTGACCGGCGAATACGCCGGCTACAACGAGATTTCCATCCGCCGCCGGGTCACCCGCGACAGCCAGAACACCTATTTCCTCAATGGCACCAAGTGCCGCCGCCGCGATATCACCGATATCTTCCTCGGTACCGGTCTGGGCCCGCGCAGCTACTCGATCATCGAGCAGGGCATGATCTCCAAGCTGATCGAGGCCAAGCCCGAAGACCTGCGCAACTTTATCGAGGAAGCCGCCGGCATCTCCAAGTACAAGGAGCGCCGCCGCGAGACCGAAAACCGCATCCGCCGCACCCACGAGAACCTGGCGCGCCTGAGCGACTTGCGCGAAGAGCTGGAACGCCAGCTGGAACGCCTGCATCGCCAGGCCCAGTCCGCCGAGAAATACCAGGAATACAAGGCCGAAGAGCGTCAGCTCAAGGCCCAGCTCACCGCCCTGCGTTGGCAGGCGCTGAATGAGCAGGTGGGTAGCCGCGAAGCGGTGATCGGCAACCAGGAGGTCAGCTTCGAGGCGCTGGTGGCCGAGCAGCGCAATGCCGACGCCAGCATCGAACGGCTGCGTGACGGCCACCATGAACTGTCCGAGCGCTTCAACCTGGTGCAGGGCCGCTTCTATTCGGTGGGCGGCGATATCGCCCGGGTCGAGCAGAGCATCCAGCACGGCCAGCAGCGTCTGCGCCAGCTGCAGGACGATTTGCGCGAGGCCGAGCGCGCGCGCCTGGAAACCGAGTCGCACCTGGGCCACGACCGCACCTTGCTGGCGACCCTGGGCGAAGAGCTGAGCATGCTCGAGCCCGAGCAGGAACTGACCGCCGCCGCCGCGGAAGAATCGGCCGCCGCCCTGGAAGAGTCGGAAGGCGCCATGCACGGCTGGCAGGAGCAGTGGGACGGCTTCAACCAGCGCAGCGCCGAGCCGCGCCGCCAGGCCGAGGTGCAGCAGTCGCGCATCGCCCAGCTGGAGCAGAGCCTGGAACGCCTGGCCGAACGCCAGCGCCGTCTGCATGACGAGTTGCAGCAGCTGGCCGCCGATCCGGAAGACGCGGCCATTCTTGAATTAAGTGAGCAGATCGCCGCCAGTGAACTGAGCCTGGAAGACCTGCAATTAAAAGAAGAGCAGCAAGCCGAGCGCTTGCAGCAGCTGCGGGGCGAATTGCAGCAGGCCGGTCAGGCCCAGCAGCAGGCCCAGGGCGAACTGCAGCGCCTCAACGGTCGTCTGGCTTCCCTGGAGGCCTTGCAGCAGGCTGCGCTGGACCCGGGCAAGGGCGCCGGTGACTGGCTGCGCGAGCACAGTCTCAGCGAACGGCCGCGTCTGGCCGAAGGCCTGCGGGTCGAGGCCGGCTGGGAGCTGGCGGTGGAAACCGTGCTGGGCGCCGACCTGCAGGCCGTGCTGCTGGACGATTTCAATGCTCTGGATTTTTCTGGGCTGACCCAGGGCGAACTGCGTCTGGCCAGCCCGAGCAGGGGCGGCGCGCGGGTCGCCGGCAGCCTGCTGGATAAGGTCGAGGCCGCCATCGACTTGGCGCCCTGGCTGGCCAAGGTCAAACCGGTGCAGAGCCTGGACCAGGCCCTGGCCGCGCGCCTGAGCCTGGCCGACGGCGAAAGCCTGATCAGCCGCGACGGCTATTGGGTCGGCCGGCATTTCCTGCGGGTGCGCCGTGCCAGCGCCGCGGAAAGTGGCGTATTGGCCCGTGGCCAGGAAATCGAAGGCTTGGGCCTGGAACGTGAAGAGCGCGAAGCGGCCCTGGCCCTGCTGGAGGAGCGCTTGCTGGCGCTGCGCGAAAGCCAGGGCCAGCAGGAAGAGCGGCGCGAGCAGCAACGCCGCCAGCTGCAGGAGCAGGCCCGCCGCCTGGGCGAATTGAAGGCGCAGCTGTCGGCCGGGCAAGCCAAGGTCGAGCAATTGACCCTGCGCCGTGGCCGCCTGGACAGCGAGCTGCTGGAGCTGGCCGAGCAGCGCGAGATCGAACAGGAACAGCTGGGCGAATCGCGCCTGCAGCTGCAGGATGCCCTGGATGCCATGGCCACCGACAACCAGCAGCGCGAAAGCCTGCTGGCCAGCCGCGATGCCCTGCGCGAGCGCCTCGACCGGGTGCGCCAGGAAGCTCGGGCGCACAAGGATCACGCCCACCAGCTGGCCGTGCGCCTGGGTTCGCTCAAGGCCCAGCACGACTCCACCCGTCAGGCTCTGGAGCGCCTCGAGTTGCAAGCCGAGCGCCTGCACGAGAAGCGCGAGCAGCTCAATCTCAACCTGGAGGAGGGCGAGGCGCCGCTGGAAGAGTTGCGCCTCAAGCTGGAAGAGTTGCTGGACAAGCGCATGGCGGTGGAAGACGAGCTGAAGCTGGCGCGTCTGGCCCTGGAAGACGCCGATCGCGAGCTGCGCGATGCGGAGAAGCGCCGCAGCCAGGCCGAACAGCAAGCCCAGCTACTGCGCGGACAGCTGGAACAACAGCGCATGGATTGGCAATCCCTGACCGTGCGGCGCAAGGCGCTGCAGGACCAGCTGCTGGAGGACAATTACGACCTGCACGGCGTGCTCGCCAGCTTGCCGATTGATGCCAGTGAAAAAGCCTGGGAAGAGGAACTCGAGCGCCTGGCCGCGCGCATCCAGCGTCTCGGCCCGATCAACCTGGCGGCCATCGACGAATACCAGCAGCAATCCGAGCGTAAGCGTTACCTGGACGCGCAAAACGCCGACCTGGTGGAGGCCCTGGACACCCTGGAAAACGTCATCCGCAAGATCGATCGGGAGACGCGCAACCGCTTCAAGGAAACCTTCGACCAGATCAACGGCGGCCTGCAGGCGTTGTTCCCCAAGGTGTTTGGCGGCGGCAATGCCTACCTGGAACTGACCGGCGAAGATCTGCTGGATACCGGCGTGACCATCATGGCGCGCCCGCCGGGCAAGAAGAACAGCACCATCCATCTGCTGTCCGGTGGCGAGAAGGCGCTAACGGCTCTGGCCCTGGTGTTCGCCATCTTCAAGCTGAACCCGGCACCCTTCTGCATGCTCGATGAGGTGGACGCGCCGCTGGACGACGCCAACGTCGGCCGTTATGCGCGCCTGGTCAAGGAAATGTCGGAAACGGTGCAGTTTATCTATATCACCCACAACAAGATCGCCATGGAGATGGCCGATCAGCTGATGGGGGTCACCATGCATGAGCCGGGTTGTTCGCGTTTGGTTGCGGTGGATGTGGAAGAGGCACTGGCAATGGTCGAATCATGATGCGAGTGACTGTGTAAAGTTGCCTTTCGTCGTGCTAGCTTAACGCGCATTGTTATTAAGCCTGGCCATTTGCCTTAGGAAAGCCTGGCAGAACATGGGCTTGGCGTCAGGTTATAGAATTAACGAAGCGGGCAGGACGCCCTTTAGTTCATCAAATTTTATTAGGGGTTAGGGTATTTCATGGAATTCGGTCTACGCGAGTGGCTGATCGTCATCGGCATCATTGTGATCGCGGGCATCCTCTTCGATGGTTGGCGGCGTATGCGCGGCGGCAAGGGCAAGCTCAAGTTCAAACTTGACCGCAGTTTTGCCCATGTACTTGATGATGGCAGTGATCCGGACCTGCTCAGCCCGCCGCGCGTGATAGATCGTAGCCACGAGCCCTCGCTGGATGAAGAGGATCTGCCGGCGATGAGCGCCCGTGAGTTGAATCGGCGCCGTGGCGGCGAGCCGCAGCAGGGTGACCTGAATCTGGGAGTGGAGGAGCCGGTGCCGACCCTGCTCAATCCGGTCGATAAAGGCGCTGCTGAGCCGCTCAGCAAAGTGGCGCCGAGCAGCAAAGAATTGCCACCGGTCGAAGAGGTGCTGGTGATCAACGTGATCGCCCGTGATGGCGAGGGCTTTCAAGGTCCGGCGCTGTTGCAGAACATCCTGGAAAGTGGCCTGCGTTTCGGCGAGATGGACATCTTCCACCGTCACGAAAGCATGGCCGGCAATGGCGAAGTGCTGTTCTCCATGGCCAACGCGCTCAAGCCGGGTACCTTCGACCTGGACGATATCGAAGGTTTCAGTACCCGCGCGGTGAGTTTCTTCCTCGGCCTGCCGGGCCCGCGTCATCCCAAGCAGGCGTTCGATGTGATGGTGGCCGCGGCGCGCAAGTTGGCCCATGAACTGAACGGCGAACTTAAAGATGACCAGCGCAGCGTCATGACCGCGCAAACCATCGAGCATTATCGTCAACGCATCGTTGAATATGAGCGCAAGCAGTTGACCAATAAGCGCTGAATTCACCGATAAAGAGAAAGAGCAGCCCAGGCTGCTCTTTTCGTTTGAGAGAACCCTGCAATGACCGACACAACTATCGCTGCCCAGCGCATTCTTGAACTACGCGCCGAGCTGGATGGACATAACTACCGCTATTACGTGCTGGATGAGCCGAGCATTCCGGACGCCGAATACGATCGCCTGTTCCAGCAACTCAAGGCGCTGGAAGGCGAGCATCCGCAGCTGATCACCCCCGATTCGCCCACCCAGCGAGTCGGCGGCAGTGCTTTAAGCGCCTTTGGCGAGGTCAGGCACGAGGTGCCCATGCTTAGCCTGGGCAACGCCTTCGAGGAGGGCGACCTGCTGGACTTCGACCGCCGCGTGCGCGAAGGCCTGGACCTGCCGGCCGGCGACCTGTTCGGCGGTGGTGCGGAGGTTGAGTACAGCTGCGAGCCCAAGCTCGATGGCCTGGCGGTCAGCCTGCTGTACCGCGATGGCCTGCTGGTGCGCGGCGCCACCCGGGGCGACGGCAGCACGGGTGAGGATATCAGCGTCAATGTGCGCACCATCCGCAATGTGCCGCTCAAGCTGCAGGGTGAGGGCTGGCCGGCCGTGCTGGAAGTGCGCGGCGAGGTCTTTATGTCCAAGGCCGGCTTCGCCGCGCTGAATGCGCGGCAGCTGGAAAGCGGCGGCAAGACCTTCGCCAACCCACGCAATGCCGCCGCCGGCAGCCTGCGCCAGTTGGATTCGAAGATCACCGCCAGTCGCCCGCTGGAGTTCTGCTGCTACGGCATCGGCCAAGTGCAGGGCGAGTTGCCGGATAGCCATATCGGTATTCTGCAAAGCTTGAAGACCTGGGGCATGCCGATCAGCCGCGAGCTGAAGCTAGCCAAGGGCGCCGAAGAATGCCTGGCCTACTACCGCGCCATAGGCGAGAAGCGCGAGGCGCTGGCCTATGAGATCGATGGGGTGGTGTTCAAGGTCAACAACCTGGCCTATCAGCGCGAGCTGGGCTTTCGCGCCCGCGAGCCGCGTTGGGCCATCGCCCATAAATTCCCTGCGATGGAGGAGCTAACCGAGCTGCTGGATGTCGAGTTCCAGGTCGGCCGCACCGGCGCCGTGACCCCGGTGGCGCGCCTCAAGCCGGTCAAGGTGGCGGGCGTCACCGTGGCCAACGCCACCCTGCACAATATGGACGAGGTGGCGCGTCTGGGGCTGATGATCGGCGACTGGGTGATTATCCGCCGCGCCGGCGATGTGATTCCGCAGGTGGTGCAGGTGGTGACCGAGCGCCGCCCGGCGGACGCCCGTGCGGTAGAGATCCCCGAGAGCTGCCCGGTCTGTGGCTCGCATGTCGAGCGCACCCAGCTGGTCAAGCGCAGCAAGGGCAAGGAATCCTTTAGCGAGGGTTCCATCTACCGCTGCGTCGGTCGTCTGGCCTGCGCGGCGCAGCTTAAACAGGCGATCATCCACTTCGTCTCGCGCCGTGCCATGGATATCGAGGGGCTGGGGGAGAAAAGCGTCGAGCAATTGGTTGATGAAGGCCTGGTCGGTTCGCCGGCCGATCTCTACACCCTTCAATTCGAGCAGATAGTCGGCCTGGAAGGCTTCGCCGAACTGTCGAGCAACAACCTGCTGGCCGCCATCGCCGCCAGCCGCCAGCCGAGCCTGGCGCGCTTTATCTATGCCCTGGGCATCCCCGATGTTGGCGAGGAGACCGCCAAGTTGCTGGCCCGCGCCCTGGGCTCGCTCACACGCATCCAGCAGGCCGTGCCGCAGGTGCTGACCTACCTGCCGGATGTGGGCCTGGAAGTCGCCCATGAGATTCACAGCTTCTTCGAGGATGGGCATAACCGCGCGGTGATCGGTCAGTTGCTGCAGCGTGGCCTGGCCTTGCAGGAGGAGGGCGAGCTGCATGCCGAGTTCGCCGCCTGCGCGACCCTGGCTGGGTTTATCGAAAAACTGAATATCGCCGGCATCGCCGCCACCGGGGCGAAGAACCTGGCCGAGAAAGTCGGCAGCCTGGATGCCTTGATCGCCCTCAGCCGAGACTGGCTGGAACTCAGCGTGATGAAGGGCCTCAACGAAAAGGCCAAGCAGGCGCTGCGCGAGTTCTTCGCGGAGCAGGCCAACGTCGCTGCGGCTCAGGCTATCGAGGCGCAATTGCGTGAGTTCGGCATGCACTGGCACAGCGAGAAGAAGACTGTGGCAGGCCTGCCGCTGGCCGGACAAACCTGGGTGCTGACCGGCAGCCTGGAAGTCATGAGTCGTGATCAGGCCAAGGACAAGCTGGAAAGCCTGGGCGCCAAGGTGGCCGGTTCGGTGTCGGCCAAGACCAACTGCGTGGTGGCCGGGCCGGGTGCCGGCTCCAAGCTGGCCAAGGCCAGTGAGTTAGGGGTGCGGGTACTGGATGAGGCGCAGTTTCTCGCCGCTTTGGCAGGCTACGGCCTGTAGGAAGGGCGGGTAACAGTCTTGCCGAGTGACGGGGGTTTTTATTGCGCTCAATGATTTTCAGCCCGCAAAGGGGCTACGAGTCTTGCGCTTTTTCGACTTTGGCGTTGGAACGCAGCATGGTGACTGGTTCCAGAAAGAAATTGGAGTGCAGCATCCTTGGGTATTCAGGACCGGTAACGGGTCTCCGTCTCTCGTTTCAAACGTTGCACTTATTCTATGAATTCAGGCTGGTTTTGCGTATTGCCCACCGCCATTACTAAAATATGAACGGAATAAGCCGGTAGCGCACGTCAAGCATGTATTCGCGATACTGGGGGTCAAGAGAAAGATGCTTTTCTTCCCGAAATATCCGTGTGCAAAGAAATCCCATCGTCAGCGCATAGATAGCCCCATTCGCAAGCGTCGTATTTGTCAGCACGTATCCGGTAAATGTCAGGCAATAACTAGCATAGATCGGGTGACGCACGATGCTATACATCCAGGTTGTCTTGATTTCCCGCTTTGCCGCAACGAGCGCAAAACTGCGATTGAGGGAAATTAGGCTCAATAGCTGAATGCTCGCACCTGCAATGATCGCAACGCTTGCCAAGGGAAGTATTCCCCAGGAGGCTGGGCGAAAGAACAGTGGAACGAAGGTCCCGCCAATCGCTACCAGCCAATCGAGGGGGATGGCTGACACAGTCTTTGGATCGCTGCGGAAGATAAACAAGGCTGCTGCCAACGTTTCAGAGAAACAAAATAAGAGTAACGACCATTCGTGCGTCTTTTGAAACGCCAGCATATGCGCATAGGCGAAGATTCCCACGATTGTCGCAAGAAGAACCCCGCTGTAGAAGTTGGTCCGACTCGACTGCAGTACTGCTGATAATGAACTCATAGCGGCATGCTCTCTGATCGATGGTTAGGCCGAATTCCTTGCACGTTTGTTATCGACGTGCGCAAGTAACATTTCAGTGCACTACCCGTTAGCGTTTTGATTCCATTTTGCCGGTCTGCTACAGGCCGGCACTTTTAATAGTAGGCTCAGGCGCATAACGCGCACCTGCTTAGGACGGTCTGAACAGGCTGCCTCAGGCTCACCGACCCGCAGGGCAACGGAGCGAATGCTGGGCGGCAATCGCTGTTCGGACTCACTGTCATAAGTACTGCTCCGCTGGGTCGAGAGACTTGCCGCTTGCTGAGCTGATGCCGGGTGAGGCGTGGTCCGGCACCCCTCGCCGATAGTCGCTGGGGCAGCAGCCGAAATGCTGCTTGAAGGTCCGAGCGAAATAGGAGGGTTCCTGGAACCCTACTGCATAGGCGATGCTGGTGACCGGCATCTGGCTGTTGCACAGCAGCTCCTCGGCCTTCTCCATGCGTTTGCGCAGGACGAATTCGAGGAAGCCAATCCCGTAGGTCTGCTTGAACAGCCGGCTAAAGCGGAAAGGCGTCATGCCACAACGCTCGGCCATCTCTTTCTGGTCGATGTGTTCCTGGAAATGCTGTTCGATATAGTGGATTGCGCCTTGCAGGGGTTGTTGCCGCTGATAACACGCGGTGAGGCGCACGCTTTCCGGTAAGGCGGTGGCGCGTGACAGCGGTTGTTTCTTTTCCGACCGATGCGGGCTGCTGCGTAACTGGCACAGCTCCCGCAGGGCCTTGAGGTAGCGATTTCGTTCGGATTGCAGCAGCGGTAGCACCAAGTAATCCCATACCCCGGAGCGGAAGGCCCAGACTGCCAGCTCCTCCGAGTGCTGCATCGTCAGCATGGTGATCGGGATGGACGGCGAGGCACGCTTGAGTTCTATCAGCAGGTTGAGGCTCAAGGTGTCCGGGCGATCGTAATGCATGCAGATCATGTCCGGGCGCTGGTGTGCGTTCATTCCGGCAACACTCAACTCGCTTGCCAGGTTGATTCGGCAAGCGTCCGAGAATGCAACTGTGTAGTCCCTGGCGGATTGATCATGCGTAAGGTCGAACCACAGCAGCCGCGGAGCGGTTACAACGTGTGTATCCATATTCACCATTACGTGCAACAGGAGGTTCTAGTGCATTTATCCAAGCATCAACTGCAATCTCCTGCTTCCTTCTTAAAGGCAGAATGCCATCGGTGCCAAGATTGAATTGTCATAATCCTTAGCGCGAAGTGATTTAACTGTTCTTGAGCAGCCGTTCTTGAGCAGCGGTGCCTGTATGGCCATTGTCCATAGAATCTCGGTTAATCTCGGCAAAAAATGCGCGAATGCCTGCGAACAGAGGGCAAAGGCTTGGCCCTGGGTCGGGCTTCCTACGCAAAGCGGGAACGCCGCGATTCAAGCGCAAGCACAGGGCCGTAGGCTGGGTTAGCGGCGCTTCCCCGTAACGCACAAGCACAGCCGCTTCCGAGCGCTGCGTAACCCAGCGCCGCGTCGGCAGCTTCACTCCCCATTCTGGGTTACGCCGCACCTAGCTCGCCTGCTTG
>Ga0209343_10001376_pt1 | contig 32802 bp, 31 predicted proteins | sample RifCSPlowO2_02_FD_184026 | JGI IMG/M metagenome (GOLD analysis project Ga0209343, IMG submission 184026) | Groundwater microbial communities from Rifle, Colorado - Rifle CSP2_plank lowO2_0.2 (SPAdes) (version 2) | ecosystem: Environmental > Aquatic > Deep subsurface > Groundwater | place... | reverse complement strand
TGGACCAACCGGAAATACAGGACCAACTGGACCAACTGGACCAACCGGAAATACAGGACCAACCGGAAATACAGGACCAACCGGAAATACAGGACCAGCTGGAAATACTGGACCAGCTGGAAATACTGGACCAACTGGGCCAGCAGGATTTTCTAACGTTACCACATATTCATCAGCCGGAACTGGAATATTTGTTGCTCCTGTAACAAGTACATATTTTTTTCAATTATGGGGTGCAGGACAAGATGGTGAAAGCTCAAGTGGTGGGGGTGGTGGCGATGGAGGGGATGGGGGATGGTATGTAAATGCGTATTATTATGTTACTAGTAGTACAAATATTGATTATACAGTAGGGGCACATGGAAATCCCGGACAAGATACTAGTCTAGATTTTGGTAGTTCACGTACATTAGTAGCGTTGGGTGGCGGAACTGCAATTCCATCTGTATATGCGCCATTAATTGCGGGTACAACTGGTGGAACAAAAGGGGAATATAATGGTACAACTCAGCCAACGGCAGGAGGTTCTTTTCTCGGCGGGGGAATATCTGTGGGGGGAAATGGTGGTGGTAATACCGCTGTCGGTTTTGTTGGTGCTGGAGGAGGCGGAGGGTGTGCTTGGCTGGGCGGTAACGGAGGAGTTGGAGGCAATACATATTCCATAGTAAGTGGTAGCGGAGGTGGATCAGGGGGAGGTGGTGGCGGATATAGTGCAGGTAGTAATGGTGGACATGGTACTAGTTCTGGCGGAAATGGAGGAGATGGCGGAATAAAAATATCATATTAGAAATAAATCAATGTGTGTGTAAAATGAATGTTGTTTTTTGTTTATCATTAATATATAAAATAATGATAAAAGAAGATATAGATGTTGTGAATTTAATAAAAAATAATAATTTTCATAAGTATTTGCCTTTTATTAAAAATTATGAAGATACATTGCAAAAAATGTTCAAAAATCATAATAATTCATATCTTATTAAAGACCCTTATATTTTTTTATGGCAAATAGATAAAACCCATAATAGCGATTTGTTTGAATTTATAGATTTTAATCCAAAAGATTTCGGTTTACCTGACATTATGGAAAATATAGTAGTCAGTGGGCCACACATTCGTACGTGTCTTATAAATAATATGCGAAAGAATGAAAATACAACGACACGAAAAGAATTATATTTTTATTGTTATGGAGATAACAAATGGGAAAATATGGTTAATCTTGAAAATTATATTGATAAAGAAAATGAATACGTATTAGAAACGGACGATAAAAAAATATATCTAATAAAAAAAAAGTATATATCACCATCTCATGTCATTTTACAATTTAATTACATTAAACGTATAGGATGGGTAAATGGTTCATTTTACGTAAGTTCTATGTTTCTTTTTGAATTTCAAAAACATAAGGAGTTGATCGTTTCAAATTTCAAAGATCCTATTTTAGATGTACCATATGATCCATTAAATATATATTGTATTACTACAAAAGATATAAACGATCCACTTGAAATAATAGTATCTGCAGATGTTGATAGCCTTGATAAGTTAAACAAAAAAAATATATTAAAATTATATGACTCAAAGACATTAATCGAACATTGTATTGATAGATATATAATAGAAACACAACACATAGTAAAAATAAATTTAGAAAAGATGATCAGACGATTGGCAACATATCAATTTAAAAGACATCCATGCTATTATGCTAAATTACAAAATTTAGATAAAGATAATAATGAATTGTACCAATATATATGTTCTCTAAATAACATAGATGAAGAAACAAATATCAAACTTGAAAATATGGATGATATAAATAATACTATACTATGTCATTATATCAAAACAGATTTAGCTGATGACTTTTTTGGATTTATAGCATTTTCTAAAATAAAAATTAATAAACATATTATTAGCCAGTTAGTTGCATATAAACCACAGAATATTCTCAAACAAATTATCTTAAATAAAAAAACAGACGAATATATCAAATACTATTTGATATTAGTGGCTGAAAATACTGATATCATTAAAGATATAGATTTTAATATAGAAATTGCCTTTAATTATTTAAAGGACATTGTCAAAAATGGTGCTTACTCAGCTTTCGTTTATCTATTTGATCATGATAATAGTATCTTGATACATATGTTCGAAGACAAAAAAAATATATTACACCTGATAACAACAAACGGACAATTTAGTAAAATTATAGACAAGATTATGGATGTAAAGCCTGAATTAATTAACTTATGTGATGATTTGGGTGACACTCCGATTATATATCATGCAAAATATAATCCAAGAATAATAGAATATATGATAGACTGTTCTGCAAAAGATCAAATAGATCTAACAACAACGGATATATATGGAAATACATGTTTACATTATATATGTAAACAAAATGAGACACAGATACTCAAAAAAATACTCACAAGATATGGTGATCTAATTAATTTACCAAATTCCATGCACGAATATCCCGCTATGATATGTTGTCAAAATAAACAAGAAGAAATGTTTTATATATTAAAAAGTTTTAATGCTGATTTATCAGCACAGGATCAATATGGTAATACGGCATATCATTATATATGCGTAAATTCTATATGTTTAGGAACAGAAATACAAAACATACCAAACTATTTTGGACTAACACCAAAAGATTACTGCTATTTATCCCCAAATTATTATTCTTTTATTGAACCACGCATCTCCAATTACACCTTTTTCGGTGAAAAATGAGACATAATATATGTAAAAAAATTGAATTTTATATGCTTTATCTTATTATTTATTAGCTATAATTAATTAACAAATAAGATAATGGCTAAAAATGATTTTTTGATATTTATATTGGCTATATTACTCGCATTTTATTATCAATATTATCAACATCGTCCAAAAGATATATTTATATATGATAAAACATATAATGTAACAAATTGTACATTTGCCGAACAATTGTCAAATTTAGTAAAAAATATAAATACAATATATTTGAAATTTGAACAGCTTGATGAGCAACATAAAAGAAGAATTTTTAGCGAAATTCCAAATGAAGTAGATAATGTGTTACAAAGTTGGATTCATATATTTACAAATCAATATATGTTAGATGTAGTATATAGAAATATTATTATACATATATATGCCGAATTAAAGAAATATAAAGAAATAAATCAACAAGAATATCCAATATCATATATGTTTATACAATATATTGAAAATAATTTAGAGGCAAAATTATATAATGAAATGATAGATGATATATCAAATGAAATAAATAAATTTCTAAATGATTATAGGATATCATCTTTTGAAAAAGAAGAGATAATTAAAAATCTAAATAACAGTGTGATTCCTCGTTTTGAAAAAGTATATAATACTATAAATGAATCCATAGTATATTTATATACATGTCATTATTTGATAAATGAACATATTACTCCTGAAAATGTTATGGAATATATAAATAATACATGGATTACATATAATAAATATATTTTTGAAGATGAAAAACAAATTGATAAACTTTTTGATACGGTTACACAATTCAAACAAATATTTTTATCATATGATGAAAAAAAAATTAGAAAAATATTGTATAAGGTCATGCCAATTTAGTTTTTTATCGAAGTAAATATAAGGTTTTTGACTACTTGTAACTATCAATTTTCTATTGAAAATATGTAACATGCCATCGCTAAATCACATGTAAAAAAAATTGAAAAATTATAAATATCTGAAAGTCTCTTAGCTAATAAATTTAGTAACTAACGCTAAAAAGTTACAGTTTCTGCAACTTATTGAAAGACATTTTGCAATTCTATGTCAGATTCCTTTTACAAAGAGGTACAAGATGGAAGAACGCAAATCTTTTATGCCCAAAAAAACGATCTCCGAGTCATTGTATATGCAAGTCCTCCACGTACACATCAACTGATATGTGTACTTGGTGACCCATATTATTTACCAGAACCAGAATCGTTACCAGAACAGTTCTCGAAACCATTCAAGATACCAAAACCACGATCCAGTCAAAACACTCATGTGCGTGTACGCGGTACTTCTTCCAAGCAACAATCTCAAGTACCAAAACAAACGAAATCCTGAAATTGGGTGGAAGTACCATGTGCAGTTAGTTAATTTTTTTATGCATAGACAACTAAAATTGCCGTTATTATTGTTGTACAAATGTCTTACATATTTGTTTACATTTATTCCACATATGTGGCATATACATATTAAGTATATTTATTTGTTCGATAATTTCATTATAATTCGGTTCCTTAAGTAAACGAAATGATTTTAAATATTTTATTTTATCCATATTCGTATTAGATAATTCTTTAAGAGCATATCGTTCGTATTCATCATCTCCTATTGATATAATATTCATAACATTTATATTTTTAAATTCATGATCTATGACACGAAAAAATGTTATTTTTTTCCAATCCATTACATTTTTTCTTTCTCGCCCTATGAATTCCTTTGCAGAAATAACAGTTATTTTTTTTAATATACCGTATGTTATAGGCATAACATGGGATGATATTCGAACCCATTCGCTTAATGCGTTTGTGATTATTATGATTCTTCCATGTTTACTTAAAGTTTTTAAAAAATTCGATAATGTTTTATCTAGTTCGTAAAAATGTTCAATATGTTCTTCTTTTTTAGTATGTAAGATATCGATATTATTTTTGGCAATCCAACTAGTTGGAAAAAGCGTATCATCCCAATCAAGAATAAATAGTGTATTTTTTGGAGATATTTTTGTATTTGAATCTTTATATTTATTAATTAAATAATTATTTGATTGATTTAATTTATATAGTAAATTATTTTTACCAATATCCATTATATTTTATGTTATATATTTTTTTCAAAATTCTTTTTATGAAAAACACATAGAAATTGATTTTTACTATATTATATGCCAAATAATGACTAATACAAATATTAAAGATATAATACTCGTTACTGATTTACAAGTGACTTGTGAGGATGGTCATCCATTACCTGATTTCGAAATATTTGAAATAACTTGTACTGCTTTGAGCAGTAAAACATTTACCAATTTAGGTCACTTTAATGAATTTGTTAAACCAAAAAATAATCCAAAATTATCTAATTTTTGCCAAAATTTGACTGCAGTAATACAAAAAAATGTAGATGATGCTGATAATTTTAGTATAGTGTATGATAAATTTATAAAATGGATAGACAAAAATGGATTTAACAATGCATTATTTCTGACATTTGGAAACTGGGAATTTAGTGTTGCTATACGTAAACAAGCTGAACAAATAAACATACAATTATCAAAATATTTTGACAGTTGGTGTAATATTAGTGATGCTTATGAACAAATAACAGGCAAAAAAATAAATACACTCAAAAATTTAATGACAGAATGTAATATTATGCCGGCCGTTGTATGGTTATCTGGAACTTGTAACGTACAATATCTAACCCATTGCTTAGTTTATATGATACAAAAGTATAATTGGAAACCTACGATAAATCGTTGCTATGTAAAATAAAAATTGAAAAGATAATTATTTGATAAAATATTATATGATAATAATAATTAAATGAAATGTTCCAATTAAATTCAAAAATTAATGTTGACAAGGAATATGCTACAGATTTTTCATATAGATATAAAATGAATTCGGTTAAACTTAAATACGAAGGTAACGGAAATGGACTGCGTACCGTATTCATAAATCTAAATGAAATAGCGGGTGATATTATGAGAACACCAAACGAGCTAATTACATATTTGTCATCGGTTCTAGGTTGTAAATATATATTACAAACTGAAAAAAACAACGAATCCAAGTGGATATTATTTGGTCATTATGCTATAGAAGAAATTCAGGAATATGTTTACACCTTTATAGAACATTTTGTATTATGTAAACATTGCAGAAATCCAGAAACACATATAGAATTGATAAAGAAAAACACAGTATTATTATGTGAAGCATGTTCAAAACAATCAAATATAATTCCAAATAAACATAATCAAAAAGTCATAAACTGTCATAAAAAAAATAATATATTGTTATTATAATTAAATGTCGGAATTTATCAAAGTAAATGATCTTATAAAACGAGATTTGTCAAACGATGAGGAAGAACCGGAAACAAGGTATCAAATACAGTGTGTTAGAAATAGTAACATTGTTAAATTAGCCTTTGTCAAAGAAACTACCGATATGTGTTTACAGGAAATTCAAATAAAAGATATAATATGTTCGTTGATTATGTATACATTATCTAATGATGATTTGAATAATAATAGATATTATATGATAGGATATATAATAAAAAACAAAGATAACCATCCAATATATACATTAAATGTTATATTTTGTCCTATTGAATATGTTGCTCATAACCAAATGAAAGGAAAATTTCAAATTATTTTATCCGATAAAAATGGAAAAAATAATATAATGCACGAATATAATACTTTTCTAGGGCAAGAAGAAACTGTATATACATTAACAGAAATTTTAAGATCTATTATATTAGAGCAAAGAAAGGGGAAATAAAAAAATTTGTCTTCGCAAATAGCACCTAACGTTCGTTTCTCCATGCTACGAGTTACTGTCCACCAGTCCGAGTTTGTTGAATCCATAGTTCGCGCGTCTCTGGAACAAAGCATACAACTGGAAATTTTGGCGTAATTCGAAACCCATCGTCTCCAAGTTCGTGAAGAAAATCAATAGTGCACTCGCGAAAATGGCTTAAAGCATCGTCCAAATAACTGCGGTAAACCAATTCTCCGATGATTTTTTCAAAGATACTCGCCGTAGGATGTGTCATAACAAGATGTCCATCCGCGCTAACGTCTGCGAGAAACGCCCCGATGAATTCGGGGGTTGTTTTAGATATTTTCTCCTTCGCAGAAGAAGATTGGAAAAAACAGATTCCATCTAGATCAGAATGAATGTGGATTCGATGCTGTCCTTGATAATAATCGATATTCCATGAATTGCCAAAAAGAATCATCGGTCGCAATCGATCCATAACTCGTCTGACTGCTTTAGCATCGGCTTCATGGCGGGCTTCTTCATGGCGAGCTTGGTCTTCAGCTTCACGGCGAGCTTGGTCTTCACAGCAGGCTCGGGCTTTATGGCGATCTTTGCATGACGTGCATTGGTCTTGGGTATGGACTGAAAATTGCATTTCTTTTAGTCTGAAAGCTTCAATAAAGTACAGAAACTGGACTTTTTTAGCGTTAGTTACTATAAGGTTATATCTATGGACTTCCTAAATATTTTTAAAATTTCAATTTTTTTATGTAATGTTATTGTACTACAATGTGTTTTGTAAATAGCAAATAAAAAAATTTGTCTTCGCAAATAGCACCTAACGTTCGTTTCTCCATGCTACACAACTACTCGCACGAGTGGCTGTCCTCCACTTCGAGTTTGAATCCATAGGTCGAACGTACCTGGGATGATGCACATGCACACAACTGGGCTTGTTGGCGTAATCCGAAACCCTTTGTTTCCAAGATCGCGAAGAAAAACAATAGTGTCCTTGTGAAACCAGAGTGGCGCATCGTCCAGAAAACTGCGAAAGACCAATTCTCCGATGATTTTTTCAAAGATGCCTGCCAGAGGATGTTCCATTCTAAGATGTCCATCCAAGTCGTCAGCAAGAAACTTCCATATGTCTTCGGCAGTTGGTCCATTCCAACTCTGTTCTCCATCAGACAGGTAGAAGAAGATTCCTTCTGCATCAGAACAAATGCCCAATTGGTGATCTTTATCTCGTTTGTAATCGATATACCATGTGTGGCCACCAAGAGTTACCGGATTCAATCGTTCGGCCATCCAACATTGTTGCGCAATGTCATCTTCTGGAATTTGTCGAGCAAGGGTTTCAGCTTCACGGCGGGCTTGGTCTTCAGCTTCACGGCGGGCTTGGTCTTCAGCTTCACGGGCTTCAGCCGCACGGCGAACGTGAACTATAATTTCGTTGGTACGGCTGACTTGGTCTTCAGCTTCACGACGGGCTTGGTCTTCTGCTTCACGATGGGCTTGGTCTTCACAGCGGGCTCGGGCTTTATGGCGGTCTTTGCATGACGTGCATTGGTCTTGGGTATGGACTGAAAATTGCATTTCTTTCAGTCTGAAAGCTTTCAATAAAGTACAGAAACTGTAACTTTTTTAGCGTTAGTTACTATAAGGTTATATCTATGGACTTCCTAGATATTTCTAAAATTTCAATTTTTTTATGTAATGTTATTGTACCACAATGTGTTTTGTAAATAGCAAATAAAAAAATTTGTCTTCGCAAATAGCACCGAACAGTTTCTTCATACTACTCTGGCCACCCCGACTCCGACTCCCACCGCTCCGACTCCGACCACGACTCCGACCACGACTCCGACCACTCACGAAGTGCTTGTTCTCGCAAAATTCTTCTATTTTCTCTCCGAGTCTTTATAAATTCTGGTGACCACCACATTTGGTTTTCAATTTGATTGCGAATGCGAGATTGTTCTTCTTCACAATGGGCTCGGTCTACAGCCTCACAGGCTTCAACTTCACGACGGACACTGGCTTTGTATTCTTCATGGCGAACTTGGCTGTCAGTTTCACGACAGATCAGGTCTTCTTCACGTTCACGGCGGGATCGATCTTTAGTTTTTTGGTCTTTACGACGAATTCGTTCTTTGCATTGGGCTCGTGCATTGACGGAGAATTGCATTTTTTTCAGTCTGAAAGCTTTCAATAAAGTACAGAAACTGTAACTTTTTTAGCGTTAGTTACTATAAGGTTATATCTATGGACTTCCTAAATATTTCTAAAATTTCAATTTTTTATTGAATTCAATTTCACTGTTTTCCATAATGGAAAAATTATTTTTCTTAATATTATCTATTTCATCTTTAATTAATTTATTTTCTTTATCCGTAAATTTATAATTCGGTAATTCAAAATATTTATATACTGGTAATTTTTTCACACCAATATTAAATTGATCGTCCAATTTATCTTGAACTTTGCTTGTAAAAAATACACAGAAATCATCATAAATATCTTTATTAGTAAATTGAGAAAATATATATACCGGTAAACTAATAAGACACATATTAGGATCTAGTTCAGTTGGAAGAGGTATACATCCATGTTCTTCATAATATTTTCTGGTTTTCTTAATAATTAATGTTTGTGTTAACTTCGACGTAAACCCAAGTAAACATGAATCAATTTGTTCTTTTTTATTATTTATAATTATATAACATAAACAACAGACATCAATTATCTTATCTTCAAAATATGCTTCTTCTAAATTTGTGATTGTATTACAAAAATAGCAAACTTCTGTTTTATGTCTTATAAATTTTTTCATAATATCAATATTATGTATACTTGTCAGTTCCATATTGATATATGATAACTATTATATAGATAGAATAATAATATATCAATTTTTCTGTGTTTGAATAAAAAGAATAAAAATCTTTGAAAATAATATAATGCAACAGAATAATTTAAATATGATGGCTATGCTTCAGAATATGAAACAGCAAAAACTATTACCAATTAATCCTATCAATATAAATTCCAGACTAAAACATACGTTAGTTAGTTTAAATATGAGTCAATCTCGCCGTGAACCCTTTTGTAAATTTTCTAATTACGAACACACGAACTTTACATATGTAAGAAATTGTCGTCCTGGTGAAATAGATAAAATTTTGGAAGTTCAAGTTGTTCATGAACATGCATTAGATGTTGCTAAAGCATATGCAGATATAGGGTGCGATAAATTTACTCCGGAAAATAATATGAATCCGGTTGTATTAAATCTGATTGGAAAAGAATTTACAGGAACAAACTATGAATCTTGTGAAGGAATGCGCGATGAAACTATTAATTTAAGAACAAATTTATGTAACTATATCACGAAAACTAATATGTTTCCTTTAAAAGAAAATCAAGTTTTATATACTCCATACGTTACTGTATTACGTCCAACAAGCTATATAAATAACAATTATCTACAACTATCCGAAGTCTATAGGGTAGGGTTAATTACAGTAACACCAATTCAACAAGATCGTCTTGCTAAAGAAATGACAACAGAGAATTTTGTTAAAACTTTAGTAATAATGGAGTCTGTATTTCAATGTGCTATCAGTATGTCTCATTCTGTTTTAATTTTAGTTCCATTTGGACATGGCGCAGAAGATAATAATTCAGTTGAAGATATAATTCTGATATATAATGTCTGTATAATGAAGTACGGACATAAATTTAAAAAAATTATCATCGCAATCCCCCCTTTTTATCAGAAAGAGATATATGAAATATATAATGAAAATATAATCAAACCAGACGAAATAGTAAAAAAAGTAGATGAAAAATATGAAGAAATAGAAAATAAAAAAATAATGGAAAATAAATTAAATGCAAAACTACAGCCATCAAATATGATAGAAAATAATCCGGATATGCAAAAACAATTTCAAATATTCATGCAGATGATGGCATCTAATCCTATAACATAACGATGAGCGATAGATAAAAATTGATTTTTTAACTATAATGTGTAACGGATAAACTATATTACTAATCCATTATAAAAAATGTCTGAATCTGAATATTTCATATCCGTTTGCATAGAAGGACTAAAAGGTATGTGGGGAGATAATATCTATAGATTGATTGAAGTAAATAACTATACGGAAATTGAAAATATAGAATTTTCGATTAGTGAAATACAAATAAAAATATCTGGTCTAGATGATCCACTTGATATTTATTGGAATAGTAAATTATCAGACTTAGAAAAAGGTAGAGTATTTTTGAAATGTTCCGTTGATTTTAATGACGGAATAGACTATATATTCTGTAAATACGGTGAGTGTAAATATACATATTTATCATATTATGATCAATATGTGATACGTGATAAGTTAACACAGTTTGTTCGTGAACAATGTAAAGATAGGCATATAACAAGATACTGTATTTGGTATGATAATAAAAGAATAGATTATATGTATGATGGACATGGCAAGTTAACTGACGATATAAGTTTGGAAGATATGATTAAATTTGCAATTTATAAATGTAATAAGAAACTTTACTGTATTGAACATACAACAGATGTTGACGAAGAAAAATATACAGATGTTGATGAAGAAACATATATAGATGTTGACGAAGAAAAATATATAGATAAAGAAAAATGTAAATTGGAGAATAAAATTGATTATCTAAAAAAAATTTTGTCCCTGTAAATAAATCGTTAGAAATTACATAATTTCATATTTTTTATTGAATTCCTTAATGATTTCAGTAATATCATTAACAAATATATGTGCATGTGTTTTTTCATGAGAATGTAATTCTTTTTGATATTTACTATATTCCTGAGATTCTTTGTCTAGTTCGTTTAGTTTACCCTGCATCATATGGCAAACGGTACATGTTTCTTGTTTATATAGAAACTCGCAACAATCTGCAAACTCTCGAAATTTGGGATGAACTAATGATAACGCTTTTTTAGGTAAAAGTAATAATGTATACAAATTTGGATGTATACTTGGATAAATTTGATCGCTCATTTTACATTTTTCGACTCTGTTCAAATAACATACAAGTGCCGATGGATGCGGTGGTTCTTCGTTTTCATACATGTAATTATATTTGCTACAATATCCTTTCATATACATATCTAAACACCATAGTATACCTTCTATATAATTTTCACAAAGACAACTATCATAATTCGATTTAATAAATTTGTTAACATAGCAAGGTTTTATTTTTGAAATAATATTTTTTAATAATAATGTAAACACAGGAATATTTAATTCTGCGTTATTCTGAATAAGTCCAATATGTTCTTGAATTGTCTCTTTGTAAGAAGAAAATAATTTATCATAATCTAAATAATAAATTTTAGGCAAATAGTCATTCCCTAACATAATACTCATCAAAGTAAAATCTAAACCACAACTATATGATATTCCATATTTAGATATATGATCGTTGATTAAATGTCCTATCGAAATAATTTCCGTATCTTTTTTTAAACTTACTCCAATATTGCTACATATAAATACTTTAAAAAGAGAATTAAGATCCAATGTCCCAAACATAGATATTATATCGGCGTCATTTGAAATTATAATATGAGTATCTTGAGAATTTCTTGCCATATTTTCCATAATTTGATGCTTTAGTTTTAGTTCAGCTTCTCCTTCATTACCCAATATATATTTTATTTCAACATTATACATTTTCTTTACACTTTCCATATATTTTTCTAACTTCGACCGAATAGAACTCATAAAACTTGTTCCTGGTGTAAAAATAAGAGGACTAACTTCTACGTTATCTGATTCAATTGAAGGTATCATTCGTCTTTTTCGTTGTAATATTAATTTAGCCAAAGGTGCAGGACCATCATCTGCTATTGTAATAGAGGATGTTGGAAAAAACTTGTGTATAACTATATTTAAAAACCATATTAGTTTACCTATAATATCGTTTTCTGTTTTTGATCCATAAGAACAATAATGAAGAGCATAGTTAATATCAACATATAAATGGTCGTAAACATCTAACCATTCCGATTGGAATGCCATAGGATGATTTATTCTCATCCATTTGTAATAAAGTTTTATACCCATTAGTTATACTTTGAGTATAATAGTAATATAAAAATAAATATTTTTCAATTTTTATACGAAATATAATAATAAAAATATTCAATATGCCATGTAATTCACTACCGTACGTGATGGCAAAAAATTTAATTCTCTCAAATGTGTATCTACCTGCTCATCGGGTTCTCTAAGTATTACACTTACATTTTCAATTTCATAAATTTTATTTTGTTTTGCGCTATAATAATAAGAAGACATGTCAAAATAATCAGATTTTAATTCCCGAACAGGATTTATCGATTGTAGTAGTTTATTTCTTTTTATTTTATTAAGATGGTCAGTTTGTATTTTAGCATGGTCATTAATCATTTTTTCTCGTTTCAGATATTGTTTAGATGCACTAGATTTATACCAATCTACAGATGCATATTCCATCTATATATATATAGAATGATTATAAAAAAGTTATATACGAACGCATGTTTCGTTTGTTGAATAAAAATTGAAAATATATCTATTTATTAATACATTAAGAGATATTATATTAACTATAATAATATCAAAATGTCTCTACTTATCGACGAAGAAATTGTAAGTAAGGATGACAAAATCGAAGGATTATCAGAAAAATTTTCTCAAGATGATTGGAATACAATAGAACATAAAGTTGGCTCATATGAACAAAAAGTTATAGATTGTTTAAAATTACTCGGAATTACAGACATGTGTGAGGTTATCAATGAATTTAATGTTTTCGGGGAAAAAGTATACTTAGATAATAGGTATTTACTTGAAAATCCACTACAACTCGTATTTCCACTTGTAACAGAACATGTAGAATGTGAAAAGAGTACTAGTACTAAAAAGGAAAAAAAGAAAAAAGAAAAACCACTAACATCAAAAGAAAAAATTATTATGGAAAATAATAAGATAAGGGCTGAGGGACAAATAAAAAATATATTGAAAACATTTATAGGAGAATTTCAGCCCAAATATGCATTCAACTCGGATGTTGTCGAAATAAAAGGAATAGGATTATTATATACTGGTTATTATTTATTTAATAATCATCTTCAATATAAAAATAAAAAACATTTATCTTTCGTATTTACCGTTATGGTTTCAATAGAAAGATATATTAATAACTGCCAGAATCTAGAAGGAAAAGGTTTTACGGGAAAAGAAAAAGTATCTACTACATTATTGAGTGATCTGAAAGTATGGCTAGATAAATTGAAAACTATATATGAATATAATGGTCTTGTTATCTATGATAATGCTCCTGAATTATTAATATATACCGAATATGATAATGCTATTCCACGTGCAGGTGTTAAGCCTAGAAATCACCAAGCAGAAATAATGAAAAAAATAAAGGAATATTATACATCTGGTTTTTGGTTAGCATATAATGCCATGATTGGTAGTGGAAAGACTTGTGTAGTAGTGGCTATCGGTAACTATATCAAAGAAACTGTAAGAAAACTTAATCCACTAATTCAATTAATTTTTGCATGTAATCTGCCATCCGTAAGAGATCATGCGGCTAATCTATGTTATAATGCAGGTATTCAATTTGGTGTTGGTTGTAAAAATAATACAACAGGGAAATATCAAATTATAAATCATTACTCATGTCTAAAAAATGAAAATCGTATCGTTATAATTACGAGTCCAGAAGTGGCATACGATATACTTAGAGATGACACAACTGGAAATAATGCAGAAAATTATATGGTATTTCATGATGAACCAACAGTGTGTGCCGATAACAAAAATAGTGAAACTTTAAAAATAAACATGATGTTATTATCTATAGCTCCAAAAAGATTAATATTATCATCGGCTACCCTTCCAGACATAGAATATTTACCGAATATAATAAGCTATTTTAAAAGAAAATATAGTACGATTATCGTTGATACAGTTTATTCTAGCGATATACAAATTGGATGTGATGTTAAAACTTTTGATTTTAAACCAATTGTACCACATTTAGGTGTGAAGAATCAAACGCACTTGAAAGAAGCTATAAAAATGATTCAGAAAAATCCATTTTTAAGTCGTATGTATACACCTGATATAGTAAGACTATTATGTGAAAATATGGCAAATTTAAAAATACAAAATTTACCAAATATTATAGAAATATTTCAGAATGTTGATAATGTTCGTCCTAATAATATACGAAGTATTGCAATAAATCTATTAGAAATTCTCGCAAAAGAATCCGATAAAACTATAGAAGAAATATGTTCTATCACACGAGAATCAAAAATAATATTAGAAGAAAAAAAAACAGAAATGAATTTCTTTGAACAAGATGAAGAATCTAATTCTGACAATACATTAGACTTTAAGAAACTTGCTACATCACAAGCATGGATTATGCAAAATACTACGTTAATCGCTTCCGTAGATCCAATGCAATTTATGGAAGAAAATTTTCTTGATTTTGTTAAAAACGAAATATATAAGTTTCCATTAAATATTTCTGATGAAGGTGTGATACAATATTATAAAAATACGAAGAATGTATTGAAAATATATGAAAAAGAATTAAATAATATACAAAAACAACAGGAAGCATTTGAAAATGGATTAGGTAAAACATCAAAAAAAATGGCGGTTGATACAAAAGGTAAAAAATGCGTTGAAATTGATGAACACGAAAAAATAAATAAAGATAACTATGATAAAAAAAAACAAGAATTTATGGATGTCGCTACACGAATTCAGTTTCCGGATTTTGGACACATTAATAGCAAAGCGCATTTTAAAAAATATGCCAAAATATCTATGCGAAATATACAAGAAAAAAATATAAGATATCCTCTTTCTCTGGAAGCTATTCCATTTAAAAAAATAGATGTTCGGGATGAATTGTTAACAATGCTATTTGCAGGAATTGGCGGATACACTATGTATAATAAAGAGATATGTAATTCTTATTTCAAACATGTTTTAGAAATGGCCTCACTTGGACAATTAGCATATATTATAGGTGATGTCTCTATTTGCTACGGAACGGACTATCCTATTAATAAGATTATTGTCACAAACGAGTTTGCAGAAAAGCACAGTATATATACTCTATTCCAATTATTTGGACGTGCAGGCCGTGTTGGCCGTTCATGGAATGCATATATTTATATCCCAGAATCTGTAGCTGAAAGAATTATGAAATATGCTCAAAATCCCACTAAAGAAATTGTTGAAGCAACTAATATGGAAGAGATATTTTGCGATTGTATAAAACAAACAACTACCACCGACAGTATAACACTTAATGCTATTCTACAAAAATATTTAAAGCGACAAGAAACAGTATCTGTCTCTATATCAGTAAATATTCCAAAGCGAAACCAAAATCATCAAGATTCTGGTATGACGTTTATCAAAAATAGGGTCGGTCCGGGATTTTCTAAACAACATGCTAAACATCATATAACTAATTCTAATAAAGGAAATGAACAAGAAAAACCAAATCAATTTGACATACTAAAAAAGAAAAAAAACACTACACTCGAAATTCCTCTGTATATCAAAAATACATCATCATTTAATAGCAATAAAAGTTGGAGAAAAAAAGATTAATTCATAAAATTGATACCAAAAAACGCACTATAACTTAATAAAAATAGATATAATGCTACAATATTTATTTATAAAATCAGAAATATAATTTAATTAAATATAAAATTCGATGTTAATATTCGAAATCATTTGAACGCGTTTTAAAACAATATAGTAATTATTTTTTTATTTTAATTTCAAAATAAAAATCTCAAGTATTAGTATATATAAATGGATCAAACTGGCGGACGACGTCATCGTAAAGTAGCTAGTAAAAAGGCTAGCAAAGGTAAACGACGTAGCAAACGTAGCTTAGCTGGTGGCAGGAGACGTAAATCTCGTAAGGGATCTAAACGTCGCTCAAAGAAAAAGTAAACATACGATTGAATAGCAAATTATAGGTTAGTTTATGTATTGCATAAACTCTGCTAACCAACTATGTTGGTTATGTAATAAATTATATACTTTTGTAAAAAAAGTATATATTTTTTTTAAAGTTTATTATTAATATATAGAATGGTCTATCCTAAAGTTACTGATGATGATTTCTATAATAAAATAAAAATAAAATATAAAAAATTTAAGGTAGCAAAAACTACAAAAACATATGATCAATGGTGTTATCCCAAACAATTTACGCTTTTATTGCCACAACAATTTTTATCTAATTTTATTAATCCAAATACACCCTATAAGGATATTCTCGTATATCACCGTATAGGAAGCGGTAAAACATGTGCCGCTATTCAAATTGCTGAAAAATGGAAAAGATATAAACGAATTCTAATTGTTTTACCTGCAAGTTTACGAGGTAATTTTAGAAACGAATTACGAAGTAAATGTGCAGGAGATATATATATAACAGAACACGACCGAACTAAATTAACTACTCTTGATCCATTAGATGATGAATATAATGAAATTATAAAAAAAAGTAACGAGCGTATAGATAAATATTATGAAATTTATTCATATAATAAGTTTGTAGAACTAACTGAGACAAACGAACTAAATTTAAAAAATGCCGTCCTGATAATTGATGAAATACAGAATATGATATCTGAACATGGGACATTTTATAGAGTATTATATAATACAATCAAAAAAGCGCCATTAGATTTACGTATTATATTATTATCAGCCACACCTATGTTCGATAGACCAAACGAATTAGCGTTAACATTAAATTTGTTGCGATTACCAAAAGAATTACCAACTGGTAAAGATTTCGATGCGATGTTTATAGATACTAACAAAAAATCTAATAGTGTAAAAAATATGGATATATTTAAATCATATATCAAAGGATTTATATCATATTATTTAGGGGCGCCATCTTTCGTTTTCCCCGAAACAAAAATACACTTTGTTAAATGTGTCATGAGTGATTTTCAGTATAAAATTTATAAAGAAGTATCTGACTATGAAGAAACATTTAAAAATGAGTTATCAAACGATTTTTACATAGGAACCCGTATGATATCAAATATAGTATTTCCAAATGGAATGCTAAATGAAAAAGGATTTGCGATGTTAACATCGCAGGTAATTAAAAAAAATTTAGAGAAATATTCATGTAAATTCGTGGCTATAATTGATAAAATTAAAAAAACTAAGGGAAAAATTTTTGTTTACTCAAACTTCAAAGAATTCGGTGGTCTTGCATCTTTTATTAAAATATTAGAGACATTTGGATATAAAAATTACATGAGGCATGGTACAGGAAAAAGAACATTTGCTGTTTGGACAGGTGATGAAACGGATTTACAAAAAAATGAAATTAGAACAGTATATAACCACGAAAATAATATATATGGAAAAAAAATAAAAATTTTGCTTGGATCTTCGGCTATTAAAGAAGGAGTAACATTATTTAATGTTAGACAAACTCATATTATAGAAGGATACTGGAATTGGACGAAAATTAAACAAGTAATTGGGCGTGTAAGTAGACTTTGCAGTCACAAACAATTACCGGAAGAAGAAAGAAATGTAAAAATATATCTATATTTGGCGGTGGCTAATAACAATAAAGTAATAACTGTAGATGAATATATGAAGAAATTAGCTCAAACAAAAGAAAAACTTATTAGGCAATTTGAAAATGCTATAAAAGAAAGTGCTATAGATTGTGAACTAAATTTAAATGCAAATACCAATGACGGGATTGATCCAATTGTTTGTGATAAATAAAAAAAACTTGTATTGTCTTGGTACAATCTATCTAGCTCTTGCAATTTTACCACGAATCTAGCACTCCAAATTCAACCGTCTCATAGGTGTCATTCCATTCCGGAATCGTCTGACCTTTTTGGGAGGTAATGGAGGACTTCGTGGCAAAAGAATCATTTGGTCTCGCGGTGTTGTTGGAACAGTAGCATTCATCATGATGTAATCAATAAAGTGTAGAAACTACAACTTTTTTAGCGTTAGTTACTATATTTTTATATATGGACTATCTTAACATTATACAAATTTCAATTTTTTCATTATACTATTACTATATATGTATCTAGTGAATCTATTTTATCATCTTCAAAAAAACGTTCAATACTATACTTTTTTTTAGCGTCTGGATTTTTTTTTATTTCCTTTTCTAACCCTATCATAATATTTTTTACTTTTAACCATTCTTCTTCTGCTTGTTGTATATACCCACCTAATATATATAAATTTGGCCCCATTTCAAACTTGTTATCCTTATGTAATCGTCGAAAATGTCCATATATATTGTATACATATGGAGACTCATCTGCCGACATTATTTTAGCAGTTCTTTTAAGTATCGGATGAATTTGGATCAGATCTTCAAATTTATAAATTTTGTCTTTGTATAAAAAAGCATGATCTTCTGTAAATTCTAATGTTCCGAAATTTCCATAATCACATCTATACATTGGTTTACCATTTCTTTTTGTTTTTGATATAAGTATACTTTTATTTTCAGGTATAAGTTTAATAATTTTTAATAAAGTTTCTCGAGAAAAACAAGGTTGACTGTCTGTTCGTGTAAATGTCCATATTGTTCCACTAGTTGAATATACTCCTGTAATAGTTATATTTGTAGTTACTAGCGATCTAGGAAAATCTGACGGATTATATGCACCGGTAGAACCCGAATATGGTCCATATGCAGTACCAGGACCAGCACCTTGCAATAAACATGTTTGATAATTTGCAGACAATGTGTCTGAAATTTTTCCATTATAATTCACGCCATCATCACTACCAATATAAATAAAAAAAGATCCACCACTTGAATACCATCCTGTAGTATTGAATGTATCAAATCCTACCTGAGTAGTAATTGCAAAAGAATCTCCATTACTAAAAGTAATTTCTCCTCCTGGAAATCCTTCCGTCCAATTGTATGACACCATAATTATATAATTATATATAACATTAAATTTAAGTCAATTTAACCTATTTATAAATTTTATTATATTATAATATATGGTTTGTGATAAAACTATAAATATATTAAATTATTTCCTTAAAAAACAATTCGGTGGGGGTAAACGTAAATGGACAACATTATTACATAATGGATTAATATTTCCGCCGGAATATAATCCACATGGTATTCTATTAAAATATAAAAATGAATTAATTACAATTCCATCCGTAGCAGAAGAATATGCTATGATATATGTCAAATATTTCGATACTGACTATATTAAGAACAAGTATTTTAATAAAAATTTTTGGAACGATTGGAAAAAATTACTAGGTTCTGAATCACCTATAGAATCTCTCGAAGATTGTGATTTTACAGAATATTATAATAAATATCATGAAATGAAAAAATGTAAAAACCAAGATAATAAAGAAAAAAAACAAAAACTAAATGAAAAATACAAAACAGCCCTAGTTGATGGGAAAGAACAGGAAATCAATAATTATTATGTAGAGCCTCCCGGAATTTTTATAGGTCGTGGAAATAATCCCCTCATCGGGAAAATTAAAAAACGTCTTTATCCAGAAGATTTTGTTATAAATATAGGTAAAAATGTTCCTATACCGGAAACATTACCTAACCATCAATGGAAAGATGTTATACATAATAGATACGTGGAATGGATTGCTTCATGGGAAGATTCTATAACGAAAAAAATAAAATATATATGGTTGTCATCATCTTCAGACTTTAAAGCAAACAATGATTTTAAAAAATTTGAACTAGCACGTAAACTTAAAAAAAAAATCAAAAAAATAATAGAAGTTAATACAAAAAATCTCCACAGTAATGATTTAAAAATAAAACAACTTTCCACAGCTTTGTATTTTATAGATAAACTAGCTCTTCGAGTTGGTAATGAAAAAAGTTCTGATGAAGCAGATACGGTCGGTTGCACAACATTAAGATTGGAACATATCGAACTGAACGGAAATACGTTGACATTAGATTTTCTAGGGAAAGATAGTGTAAGGTATTATAATTCTTTGATTGTTGACGATATAGTTAGAGATAATATCAAAATATTTATTGCTGGAAAAGAAAAATATGATCAGCTATTTAATTTAATTGACTCAAATGATATCAATGTATACTTACAAACTTTTGCGAAAAATATTACAGCTAAATTATTCCGAACTTTTCGCGCAAGCATGATGTTTCAAAAAGAAATAAAAAAAATAAACAATAAATTTTGCAATCAAACACCTTCTCTAGAAAATTTACTAGAATTATATAATATTGCTAGTCTTAAAGTAGCTAAATATCTGAATCATCAAAAGAATGTTGCTGGGCAACATAAAGAACAAATTGAAAAAATAAATAATATGATCAAAAAAGAAAGAACTAAATTACGTAAACAAAAAGGTAAACATCGAAAAAATAATGAAAAAATTAATAAAATAAAAGATAAAATTAAAAAGTTAAAGAGTAAGAAAATATTAAAAGAACAGATGAAAAATATTTCCCTTGGAACATCAAGACAAAATTATATAGATAGCCGAATAACTATAAGTTTTATGAAAAAATATAATATTCCAGTTGAAAAATTATTTACTGTAACATTGCAAAAAAAATTTAAATGGGCTTTTGATGTTGATGAAAATTATAGGTTCTAATAAAAAATTGATTTTTTTTTATTTATATATTATATATACCAGTAACTATCTACAAATGACTATTCTTATTAATAATAAAAATATATGTTATTATCAAACTAATGATAATAATAACATAGTATCTTCTTTGGCATGCTATTTGTTAAATAAAACATATCGCCAAAAAAAATATATATGTGATGAAAAAATTACTAATACATTCAAAATATTATTACATGTTGATAATAATATTAATGAATTATGGCAATATCTTCGTTGCATACCAGATAATTCAGTTCCAATAGATAATCCAAATACATACTTTGATTACAAAATATCCAATGATATAGATATTGATAATTTACTAGAACAATATATTATATTATGAATAAACTTTTTTTCTTTTTTGTTTTTTCAAGCATCATAAAAAAAATTAGCAACTTAAATACGTCGTATTTTTGATTATTGTTCTGTTGATGTTTTCTCTGCTGGAACTATCTTGACAGAATCACCTGCGGAACGTGCCAATGTTTGACACAAGAATTCAAGACCATCCAGATCAAATTGAGAGCTGTCTGTTGCATTCAAGATACCTTCGAGATATGTAATATTTGCTGATAACTGCGTATCTGCACGAAGATATTCCATCCATTCTTTGAACAAACCACCTCTGTGATGATCATTTCGAAGTAGTTCATCGAATTCAGAATCGGGTATTTCTTGAAACTCGGCCACATTCTTGCGCAAAGAGTTTGCAATGTACCAGGTGAACAATACATGCAAATAGTGTTTCGAATCCGTACGTAACTTTTTGATCAAAAAATCAACAATATTTTCGATCAAAATTCGGGATTGGATGGCACGATTTTTCTTCAATTCAACTTGCACCATTTGCATCTCAGAATCGAAATATGGCATCAACTTTCGAACTTTCTCATCAACAGAAAGATCACAATACTCGGTACTTTCAAGTACTTGTTCGTCAGGTACAATGTTCTCAAGAGCTAGCATCTTCTCTGTTGATTCCAGATTCTGTATTTCTTGAAATTTCTTGAGCTTATTTTCCGTATCACGAACTGCACGTCTAGTTGTCGCATCAAGCTTTTCATACATAGACACAATTTTCGTCATGCAAACAGTACTGTTGTTTCGCATGCAAGTTCGAAACAGTTCATCTGGCCCTCCTGATCCCCAATACAAATCCGCGGGTGGTGTCTCCGTAATTATACTCTTGTAATGCTCAGCAATACATATGCTGGCCTTGTCAATGCATTGTTCGTAAATAATCAAGAGCATCGCTTGGGCATAAACATTGCTGTCAGCCAATTGAACAAGTTGATTATAGAAGGGATATCGTGCGATTGACAGATTCAGTTCTTGATATCCTCCCATGATACAATAGTTCATGTTACCGAGTATCATTTTCATGATATCACGGCATACTTCTGTATTGATTGGAAATAGACTTGTCGACTGTCTCCGAAGACCAACGAAAACATATTCGATTCCAAGAGAGTATAAACTCGTGATTTCTTTTTTTTGCTGGATGACTTGCTGAATTGATGCTCTCACAACGGAAATAACAGCCAACATGATTTTTTTGGAGAATAAAGATATACCCAAGCCGAAAATCATGTCTCTCCTCTCTAATGTAAGGTATTTCGCAAGCCATGAGTCTAGTTCATCGTCCGACTGCAATTGACATAACAAATCAAGATAATCTTGTCTTGTTGTTGGTTCTTTGACAAGAGAACGTTCAATTATCTTGATTTCAAGTCCAAGTGCTCTTAAACAATCAATTGTCCTCATTTTGGCATCAGTGCGTGATTTCAATGCAATTGAACGAAATTTGCAGATGATACCATATTCTGTTCGCGCAAATGGTGGCTTGTCTCCCAAACAATCAATTACCAACTGATTGTTTTTTTTGATGATACATTGCAAGATAAGAGACACCGAATTCGTCTGATCTTGTAAGAGATGATGATCGTAAATAGCAACCATAAAAAGTGCAATACACGTCATCTCTTTTCCGGAAATGTCGATTCGATCCACTGACGGTATCCCATCTGAGTTTTGTATAGATTGAAGGCACGTTTTCATAGTCTCGGATAACGATCTTCGATTGTAAGATTTTGCAATGAACATATGACGACCTCCAGGAATGGCTAACATAACCGCGTATGTTGGTTCGGAAATACCTTCAATGTTTAGAGTTGCTGTCGGAAACGGAATTCCAATAGGATGTTCTGAATTATAGAGTTCTTGTGTACGTTTCTGATGTTCTTCGTATCCGCGCGCGATTTCATCCTGATTCATATCGGGTCGTTCTTGTCCTTGGAATTGTCCTCGACCACGTCCTTGTTCTTGAAATTGTCCTCGGCCACGAAATTGGCCTTGTCCACGTCCTTGTTCTTGAAATTGTCCTCGGCCATGAAATTGGCCTTGTCCACGTCCTTGTCCTTGAAATTGTCCTCGACCACGAAATTGGCCTTGTCCACGTCCTTGTCCTTGAAATTGTCCTCGACCACGACCACGAAATAGGTCATGTTCATGTTCTGGGGTATAATATCCCGGAACACGAACGGCAATACCCATCTGTGATCCATCACTCGCAAATGCACAATGCGCCATCTTTGTTTCAATAAGATACAGAAACTGTAGCTTTTTAACGTTAGTTACTAATGATATACTAATGGACTTATTAATATATTCATAAAATCAATTTTTTTATTTATCTTCGCTTGCTACCGAACAAATAGAGTTCATATAGCCGTCGGTATTTTCCAATATATTAAAAATAAGATGTGCGGTTACAAACAGAAGAGCCGTTACTGCCCCTGGAATCGTATCTTCGAGTCCATCAATTATTTGTATAATTTTCCCAACTACCGGAATATTTTCGAGATATGGCAATGCAAATATAACTATTGATATTACGAAAGTTGTTGCTATACTATATAAAAATGCTTTTGAAATATATTTACCTATTGGATGATCAGTTATTTGAGGGTAATCATTTTCGCAATTTTCCTTATATTTATAAAATCTAATAAATGTAAATAATGTTACCAAAATAAAAATTGGAACTATATTTTCAACTATAGCCGAATCAGCGTATGATATCAAAAATTTCATGATAATAATAACTACCGGAATGACTAGCACAAACCAATCAAATATTGTTTTACATGATTTTTCTCCAGATTGTATTTGGTCAGTAAAATACATATACGATGATATCACAGAAAATGGTGGTAAAATACATAATAATGTCCAAGGCTTATCCAAAGAACAGTTATACCATGCTATCCTGCTAGTCAAGTCTCCAGCACTTCCTAATAGTAAAGTTAACAATCCTGCTTTTAAACTATTACCCATTTATATATAAAACAGCGAGATTTTATTTACATATATTTTGAAATAATTCTGCAAAAGGAAACTGTCTTTGTTTGAGTGGACTATGAGTGTTTTCATTTGGCACAGATATACGTTTGGTATTTTTAATAGATATGCGTTGCTGAAATTTATTTTTATTTAGAAATGGATGTTGTTTCATTTGAGATAACGTGACTCTTTTTGCAGGATTTTTACATAATATTTGTGCAAGAAAATCTTGTTGTAACTTAGTAGCTATATCTGGAAACATTATATCTTTATGTAATATCGAATTTTTTATTTCGCAATAAGAACTTCCTATAAATGGTAGTTTTCCATATAGCATAATATATATAGTTATACCGAGGGCCCATATATCAATTGCACATCCATCTAGATCATCTTGTTCCTCAAATAATTCAGGAGAAAAAAACGTTAATGTTCCTATGCGTCGTGTAGTTATCATATTTTTATCAAGCTGTTCACTTGATCCAAAATCAATTAGATATAACACATCATCCTTGTCAATTAGTAAATTTTCTGGTTTGATATCATGGTGTATAATATGGCACGAGTGTATATATTGTAAACAATCAATAAGTTGTAATATATAGTTCCGGACACGTGTTTCCGGTAAACAATTATACATATGAGATATAACATATTTATTTTCAATATATTTCATAATTAGATATACAGTATTGATTTCTTGATTATCAATAATTTCATATAACGGTATAATATTTTTATGATGTAATAATTTCATAATTTCTATTTCATTGTATACATTTTTATTTAATGCATTTCGTTTTATATTTATTTTCTTGATAGCACAATATTCCATATTATTTTCGTTAATGGCCAAATATATATTACCGTAACTACCTTTGCCAACTTTACGAATTACTTTATAGTTATTAATAAAAAATTGTCCTTTTGATTGTTTTATTTTCAATTTATGATTCGTATTTGTGTTTACTCTGGACAATTTTCCGTCAGTTATCCGTTCCATACTTCCAGTTGGAGATAGAGAAATAATAGATGGATAACGTAGTAAATTTGATTTAGATGAATGATAGCTTACTATACTATGCTTATTATTCTTATCCATCTCAAATATTTCACTATTTTCCAATATAGATGAACGATTATCCTCCGATAAATTTATTATACGAACATTATCTTTTTTATATACTTCTTGACACAAATCGATACATAATTTTGACATTTGTACGATAGATAAAAGTAATATTTTATTTACGTCATCTTCACGACAAATATCATAATCACCAAATATTTTTTTTATTGTATTATAAGTCATTATAAATGATATTACTAAAAAAAATAGAATGGATTTATTTTTTTCAAATAATAATATATATTTTTATTCAGACGTAAGTATTCTACAAAAATATTATTATGTTTACTTGATGGTTGTATTATCGTAATAAGTTTATAGTTTTCAAAATTTAAAATTTTATCTATATTTTTTGTCGTTACTACAGATAATCTATCGCAAATACTATTTTTAGGTATCTCAATATTAACAATAGGATATATATGTTGTTTGATTGTATTAACATTGTCAAAAATATTATCATTCTCGAAAATAATTTTTTTTTGGTTCATGTAAACCGTACATTTGTTATCTGTAAACATTATTATTACCAGAACAATATAAGATAATATTTTATCATTATACATGTCTTGTGTAATATCAACCATTAAATCTGAATCTAAATCGAACATATTACGATATATACTAAAATATTTATATTTAACAATATTCCAAACCTCATTACATATCTCTTTTTCTTTGTCATGTACTATTTTATTTTCAAAGATACTATCAAGTATACTTATCTCCTGTTTTAGATATTTGTTTCTCATAAAATCAATAAACTTCGTATTATCTTCTTTTAAAAACTTGAAAAAGTATTTATTCAGTTGTGTAGAACTAAGATTTGCATATTCGACATTCCCTTCTTTTTGACTTAATAATACTTCCAATGTTTCTAATTTTTGATTCAATTTGGATAATAATTGCCGATATGCTCTTCTTGCATGATTTAGATTTCCTTTATGTTCTCCTGTTTTAAATAGTTCCGGGTAAAATTTTAAAACGAAACGATTGACAAAATTTAATTTTTTATCAAAAAACATATTTTCGCGTGGCATCCATTTGGCTAAATTTGAAAATTCGATATTTTCATCATATTTTCGCACATCATCACGTAATATATTAATTAAACAGGAAAATATGAGATTTTCTAATTCTTTACTTTTATTCACAGTTAATAGGTAGAAATATGCTTTAAAACTTCCATATTTATGTAAATTTAAAATAATATCTGTCATAGCAAATCTATGTTTATTATACATAGAAATTAACTGACGATATTTATTGATTTTTTGTTTCTCACATCCACTGTAATGTATACAATCAATAACTTGACTGATAAGTTCGCGTTTAGCCATTTATATATATAACAATATCTATGTGTGGCTATTATAGTGTTTTTTTCAATTTTTATTATGAAAAAATTGAAAAAAACACTATTAAATATATAAAAAAGCTTGAATACATACATGTAAAAGGTGTTATTTAATATTATTATATACTGTGTTTATAGGAGAACAAGAATATTGAGTATAAAAGGTTTTACCTTTTATATTAGAGAAATAAATTCTCCTGGTCTTGATTTTTGATAGAGTACGATATAGTAGTATAATTATACTATTAATATAATTACGCATTCTATCGATAGTTTTTTTCCAAATGGAAGAGATTATGAAAAGAATATGAATAATTACCATACCAGGTACATCCTGGTTCCTCGATCACGGTTTCTTTTGGTTTTGTTATTCCAGCAGTATCAGTTATTATTACAAAAAAATATATGGAGAATAAATTCTCCTGGTCTTGATTTTTTGATAGAGGACGATATAGTATATCAGATATATCATATATTTATTATTACGCATTCTATCGGTAGATGAAAGATACTATAAAAAGAATAGGAATAATTCCCATACAGGGTACCCACCTGTGGCGCCCGCCATTACGACTTCTTTTGGTTTTATTATTCCAGCAGTATCAATTATTATTACTGCAAATAGAGAAGATGATAATACTTCATCCGATAAAAAAATTGAAAATCCCTTATTTTATAATATATATGCACTTAAAGCATTATAGAAAATGAATACCGACTATATTTCATGCAGTATAATATTAATCTCACTTTTAGTGGGATTAGGCGCAGTTCTCATGCATATTATTAAACAGACAGACGAAAATCATATTGATTATGATAAACAAACAAAATATGAACTAATTCAATTATTAAGAAAATACTCGAGAAAAAAATTAAACAACTTGTCTTACAGATATTCACAAGCATTATCTGAATTTCAGGCAACAAATACAAAATTAATTCCATTATGTTTAGAACTTTATGAAACACTACGTCAAAATGAAACATATAAAACGGATATAAAGACACTACAATCAAGAATCGGAAAATCAATGAATCAAAAGATGCTTTTTAATATACGTCCAACAGGAGATTTTATGCAAAAATTTAATGCGTCGATGCAAAATATTAAGAAACTGCCCGATAAAAATATTGATTGCGGTGAAATACCAGTTCCGAAAAAAGAAATGAAAAATGATGTTGTTAGTATGCACGAGTTCGAAGTTGGATTTAAGGAAAATGATGTTGACAAAGTTGATATCTTAGGTATAAATACACGACTTCTTCAAAATGCAAATCAAATGACTAAACAAATCATCGTTAATGAATATAATACTTATTACAAGACCTCATCTGGTGTTGATAATACGAGCTTTGGAAAATTATATTTTGCTTACAAAGTAGGTAAACACGGTAAACGAGATGAACTAAGTTCATTCCGCCAAATTATGTCGATTCCGAAAATCATTTCAGTGTTTCATCGTATTTTAGGTGAACGTCTGGTTAATTATTTAGGAGAAAACAACTATATTGATACAACAGTTCAAAAAGGTATTATGCCAGGAAGCAAATATGGTATTCCGGAACACATTTACAAAGTCAAAGGTGTATTTCGAAATGCAAGAAAAAATAAAAAGCCCGCATATGTACTATTTATAGATATAACAAATGCTTTTGGAAGTATCGTGTTAGAGCAAATATATAAAGTTATGGAGAAATATGATATCCCTGCTGAATTCACGAACTATATTAGAGAATTCTATCGTCATTATGAATACTTCACTGTACTCGATTCTCCTACAGAACTTCGAAAATGGACAGATGGATTAATTCAAGGGAGTCCACTATCACCTATTCTTTTCGTACTTGTAGTTAATCATGTGTTATCTTATCTAAACAAAAAATATGTAAATACACATGGATATGTTTACAATAGCAAGTGTAGAAGCTTATTCACAGCTTATATTGATGATATATGTATTATGTGTGATACATACGAACATTTATGTGAAGTATATAAAGAACTAAGAGGAATTTTTACTGAAATTGGACTTGAAATTAATTTTGATAAGTCAGGATTTATGTCTGTAGGAGATGATAATAATAGGGATGAGCTTGAAACAATAAAAAAAGTTAACGAATATCGATATTTGGGAGAATATGTAACTGATAATGCATCTCCAGAAATACCTTTCCAGAAATATATGAAAGAACTAGCAGGAAAATTATATCATCTGGATAATAAGAAAATTGACTTAGCCGATAAATCACAAATCTTTATGAAATTCATATGGATTTGGATACAATATAAAGGAGTGGCGATGTACGACCTTAGTGATGAAAAGAAAGATACAGTTATACAATATATTAAAAGATTTACAGATAAATGGAATGTACCTGTTGATATTAATATATACTCTGTATTCAAGAACATTAAAGTATTACTCAATGATTCTACAGATCAAGTAATAAATGATATAATTGATGATTATGATGCTGAACATATCGAAGATCAAAATAATGCATTGTATACAAGACGATTGTTTGAGAAAAACACAGACTTACAAAACTTTACCTATAATACAATTAATGATGGTGAAATGATAGATGATGTTCTAAATAACATTAAAGATAATAATGAAGTTGTAGATAGAGCTGTTCAGGAAATTGAAAAGGCACAGATCACTACAAATTACGAAGTATATGCTGAGGAAAAAACAGAAGAAAACAAGCCAGTTATCGATTTATCTCTTGTTCCAGGATCACCAACTAAAACTCAAAATGATATGAATAATGTACACGGTACATTGGATAAAATAAAAGTCGAGTAATAACATAAATTTATTTTATTTCCATATATGTTTACTATCATTAGAAAACATTTGAAATTGAGTTTGTGACCAACTTGGATATATATAAGATGGAAATTTTGTTGCAATCCAATTTTTACCTTTATATAATGGCACTATTCTCATATCTATATTATGATTATGATTATAATATCTACTATTATAATTATCATTACCAATTCTATCCGAATATAGGTATCGTGATAAGTTAGTTTCTATAGAATTATTTGGATATAGCTTGTAATAAGTTCCTTCGTTAAATTTTTCTATCGTACAATAGCATATCAATATAGCTAATATAACAACTAACAGTAATATTATCATATATATATATATAAAATAAAAAAATATATACGCATTATTTTATATATAAATGGAAACGCCACATATCATATTATTTATAGCGATTATTGTTATATGCCTATTTTTAATAGACGTATATAGAAAAAATAATGAAATGGTTCCTGATTCTTATAAACAATTAGTTGATGGCGCTACAGAGTTTGCACTATATGAACCACATGATAATGATGATTATTGTTCATCTTGCCGTACAAGACGAAGTGATGATTATGCTATAAAGCAGTGGATAGAAGAAAAGTTTCAAGGAGATAATTGTGTAGTTGATAAAATGGAAGAAGAAAATCAAAATTATATAAAACAGCTGATGTTTATGTAAAAAATGTAGATAATTCAAATTTTTTATATTCTAATTTATAATATATGAGTTGTATTGCATGTTTATTTAATTTTTTCAAGAAAAATGATAAAAATTCTAAAGATGTAGATTCACCGCAAACAATTTCTAATCCAAATTTATCTGCATTAGAAAAACAAGATGAATGTTGTATTTGTTTTGAATATATTAATGAGAAACAACTAGTATGTGGACATAATATACATATAACTTGTATTCTAAAATCAAAAAATATATGTGAATGCCCATTATGTGCTACTAATATACTTGAAGATTGTACAAACCATATCAAAATATGTCAAAATAAAAAATGTATATGCCGAAATGCTACAGTTCGATACAAATTAAAAAAACGGTGAATATTTATATATATATATTAGTTTACCGACGGTGTGTATATATTGGTCTACGGTATCGTCCATAATATGAACCATAGTATGGTGTTCTATCATAGTAAACAACATTATCACGTATTACTGGAACATATATTGGATCTGCATTTTGTTTCGTCTATGTATACCATAATATCCAGCAATCACCGCTATGGCAATAATTAAGATTATTAGAAATTATTATTATATCAATAAACCATTATCGATTTCCAAAATTCGCAAAAATCCATTTTCTTTATTTTTTCCAACTATCATCTTATCATCAACTGCGCCGATTAATCTTAACACATCTCTAATAACATTACTTTTCAGTTCTAAATCTCTCTCGTCCTTACCACCCATATCAGGCCCTTTATTTACTTCCATAACCATAGGATTTAAATGATCGTCAACCGCAATATCAACACCAAATATTTGAAATGTAATATTATTATATAATTTTCCTTCAGAACATACATGTCCAATAAATGCCATAAATACATCTTTTAATAAATCATATATTCTCTGAAAATATACCTGACTAATTCTAAACCCTTGTTTACGTATATCAATTTCAAATTGCGATATTTCTCGTGTGTTACTATCCAGATATTTACGTAAATCATCATGAGTCAACGGATTTTCTTTATATACCTGTCTATCAATATATCCTGTTGTGATATTGGGATCAATATCCGTTGTATTTGGAACAAAAGGAACTTTTGTATAATACATAAATCCATCGTTGTATACATAAGTAGCCATCTGGTTATCTTGACATATAACTAATACATAAAATCTCATATTAGTCTTACGTCCATTAATTATATATGGATTTTGTAATAGTTCTTGAACTATTACATATCCTGCATCATGTCCATTAATAATTTCATTTTTGTCTTTTGTGATTTTAAGTCCTTCTTGTCTTTGTATATTTTTTTTCATAATATATATTTTTTGTGAATTATATTCATCATTAAATCGATTCATATCATTGGGCAAATATAAAACATAGCTGTTAGGTAACATAAATTTTGCACGTTCATATCCATAGTGTCGAACTATCATTCTCCATAGCCAATCTTTTGCCACAAGAATATCTGGATTGTTGAGAATAAAATATTTCCCATCTTTAACAACCGGCAAGTTATTAATTTCATTTCGCGGATTGTTATAATCACACGGTAAATGTAACTTTCCATTAATATTATCTTTGCCAATATTATATTTTTTAAACTGCTTTTCTAAAGTGTTTCCAATGGACGATGTGCATATATTATTCCTATTCCATTGTGTAGGAGAGTATTTAATATTTATCATAGGTTCAACAGGAGAAGAATTATCATATAAGATTAAGATAAGAATTATCAATAACAGGCAAAATAACACTATTTTAATACGTTCAGTTAACATTACTATACTAATAATATATATATATTTCTTTGTTATACGGATAAAAATATAAAATAATATGTTCAATATCTATATATAATATTAATGAATATATCAAATAACTTAATTTTTTCAGGATCTGAACCGAATCTTATAGATGAAAAACTAATTAAAAAAATAGATAAACTATTTCAAACTCAAAATCTTTCCGGTTGGGAAAAAATATATCAAATATATATCAAACCAAATTCCTTTGCTATAATAGTTTTTGTTGTCATTATATGTTTTTTGATAATGAGATATTATATTAAAAAATATAAAGAGAAACAACCAAGACTAG
>Ga0209343_10001375_pt1 | contig 32821 bp, 23 predicted proteins | sample RifCSPlowO2_02_FD_184026 | JGI IMG/M metagenome (GOLD analysis project Ga0209343, IMG submission 184026) | Groundwater microbial communities from Rifle, Colorado - Rifle CSP2_plank lowO2_0.2 (SPAdes) (version 2) | ecosystem: Environmental > Aquatic > Deep subsurface > Groundwater | place... | reverse complement strand
CCCCCCGACGGCATTTTGTTATTAAGACAAGATGGTGATGAAAAACCGGCGATGATTTCTTCCGCCAGCCATAAAATCCGACTGTCTTTAATCTTTCTCTGTATTATCGCCAACAGTTTTTGGTGAGGCACGGTTGCGAAAAATTGTTTGATATCACATTTTAACACGAAAGTTGGTTTGGTGTGATTGTGGCTAGCAGAACGCAATACGTTGGACAAATTCTTGACAGCAAGATGAGCACCTTTGCCGAGACGGGAAGAATAGGAATGAAAAATAAAAGTTGGATTAAATATTCTATATAATTCCCGAAAAACAAGATGGTGAACAACTCTGTCTTTCACAGTTGCCTTGGAAATAACTCTGTGTTTTGGATCCCAGATGTGAAAGGTGTGATATTGACCATGTTTGTAAGTGTGGTTTGCTAATTCTTCTTGCATGACAAACAAATCATCTTCTAAATTGCGTTCAAACAACATTACATCCGGTCTATTATTTTTGCCGGCACGAAATTCACGCCAGGCGGAAAAAATGTTTTCTAATTTAATTAATTCGTTAAACATATATGGAAAATCAGATTAATAAAACGGAAATCCCAATACTCGCGAAATTTATCCAAATGTATAAAATATTTTACAGATATTTGGAGCTGTTCCCAAAAAAAGATAAATACGCGCTGGGCGCTAAATGCGAAACGACAATGATCGCCGTACTTGAGCTATTGCTCGCCGCGAGCCGTGCAGAAAAAAACAATAAAAAGAATTTGATTTCGCAAGCCAGCGTAAAATTTGACGCGCTGAAAATATTTACGCGCCTAACTTGGGAACTAAAAATTCTTGATGATAAAAAATACGCGGAACTGCAAACGCATCTGCAAGAAATCGGCAAAATGATCGGTGGATGGCTGAGGTCGTTAAACTAACAGGAATAGAAAAGCCCCGCAAAAAGGGACTTTTCAAAATAGACGCTACCGAGAGAGGAACAGACCAGCCGAGTAGTTGTCGTTGGCACTCAGGTCTCTGTCGTTGAAGTCGGCGTTGTCATCATTGGCCTTGCCATAGAGCGAGTTCGAGCTGGAGCCCCAGAATTTTTGCTTTTCCCCGCCAATACGCACCGAAGAAAAACCGCATTATCCTTCATTGGTTTTCCTCCTGAATTTTATCCGGTCCCGGGTTGGACCATAGAAAAAAGCAAGTAGTGTCTAAATTTTTTGCGCGCTCCAATAATCCTTAATCAACAAAACATTTGAACTACTGGACTCTGGCTCTAAAAAATAGAAATTTCAGCGGCCATGATCCGCGCCGTTTGGCGCCGACCAAAACTCATTCGCTTACTTTCACAAACATATTATCAAATCATTTAAAAAAAGACAAGCGCTCCGATGGGTATCGGAGCGCAAAAAGGGCGGAAGAAACGGCCGGCGACCAAAGACCAAGTGACAAATTACCACAAGATACAATTGGCCGAAGATCAAAGAACACTACCGAGAGAGGAACAGACCAGCCGAGCAGTAGTCGCTGGCACCCAGGTCTCCGCCGCGGAAGTCGGCGCTGCCAACATGGGCCTTGCCATAGAGCGAGTACGAGCTGGAGCCCCAAAAGAACGCGGCGAGGTCGTAGCCGGGCGTATTCCAGCTGGACAGCAGGATGTCCGGGTACAGCGCCCAGCTCACAATCGTGTCCAGACCAGAGAGGACGAACTCCTCGGGCAGGAGGGCGATGGCCTCGTGGTCGGCCGGAATGGAGAACCCCTGAAACGGAGTCGGAAAGTTGAGGCCGCACACCGGACCGTTGGCCATCTCGGCGATGACCTGCTGGAACCGGGACGCTTCCACGACCGAGACCTTGCCGGCGAGATCGCCAGCGCGGTGGTTAAAGAAAGTCCGACCCGGGAACTGCGCCTCGTACGACAGTTTGGTGATCGTGACGAGGATTTCCACGAACGTCCCCAGATCTTCGATCTCGAACTTGGGCAGGAACGTGGGGAGGTTCGGGCCATTGAGAACGTTGGCCGTCAGCTTGTCGCCCCGAACCCGAATGCGAATTTCCTCGCAACGCGCGAGAAAACCGCAGACTTCCTCTGCCGTGGGCAGAGTCAGTCCGGAGTCGGACGGGATGAACCGTGCGAGACGGGCCACACGAGCCGGCAGGTTAAACCGAACGAAATCGCACTTCGCCCAGCCACCCTTCGGCGCCTCCAGCCTGAAGTTGCGGTTGGGATCCGCGTGCGAGGCTATGATGCCTCGCGGGATGAAGCGACCGTAGCGGTCAAACAACTTGTTGACGCGTTTGACCACGACTGCTTGCTTGGTACCGCCAACGATCTCGACCCGCACAGTCAATTCACCAGACTCCACCCTGTCCCAGATCTCACGACCTCCAAGGCGATTGATCATCGCCAGCACTTTGGTGGCATCAATGCCCTCCAAGAGCTCCAACATTTTGTTCTTCATGGCACTCTCCTTTTGGGCTTTAAATGGCCCATATGAATTACCCCTATCCCCCGGGGTCCGAGGCGCTCCCTCCCATGAGAAGAGCTTCTGCACTGCTTGTATAAACAAAGCCAAAGCTCTTCTCATTTCTTTCTCTATATTTAAGTTAAAAACTGTCCCGCCAAGGCGGGATCCCGCCTCATGGCGGCGATGTAAAGAGCAGATAAAATATTATATCACAAAAAAACCCTCCTGTCAAGGGCTTTTTATCTCCTTAATTCACTTCCCTCACCTCCAACAAATTCACATGTCCCGCGTGCCCGACCGGTTCGCCGGCGACGATGATGATTCTATCTCCAATCTTTACCATTTGGTGTTTTTTCAATTCCGCCAATGAGCGTTCAACCAGCTCCTCAATCGTCCGGCACGGTTCTAAAATAAACGGTACCACGCCCCAAGAAAGATTCATCTGATGTTTCACTCTGTCAGTTGCCGTAGCCACCACAATCAGCAATTCCGGCCGATAGCGGCTGATTAAACGCGCGGTCTCGCCGGAAATTGACGCGGCTAAAATCAATTTCGCGCCGACTTCCTCGGCCAGCGCGCGCGACATCTGGCTGATGATGTCATCAATCTTTTTCTTTCTGCCTTGCGGCTGGCGCATTGGCAAGTTATCATAAACCGATTTTTCAGTCTCCACGATAATATTTGACATTGTTTCCACGGTTTCCACCGGATACTGGCCGGCCGCGGTTTCATTTGACAACATTACCGCGTCGGTGTGATCAATCACCGCGTTTGCAACGTCTGATACTTCCGCGCGGGTCGGCCGAGGATTTTTCTGCATGGAATCTAACATTTGCGTGGCGACAATCACCGGCTTGGCCGCGTCTAATGCCAAATCAATCAATCGCTTTTGCACCAACGGCACTTCCTGGGCCGGAATTTCAATTCCCAAATCTCCGCGCGCGATCATAATGCCATCAGCCGCTTCCAAAATCAATTTTATATTTTGCACTGCTTCATAACGCTCTATTTTTGCGACAATTCTGATCGGCTGTATTGGTTTTAAATTTAATTCTTTTTCATATTCTTTTATTAAATAACGCAAATCCAAAATATCCTCCGGTTTGGTAACAAAAGAAAGCGCGACTAAATCCACGCCATTCGCCACGCCAAATTTTACGTCTTCTTTATCTTTATCAGTCAAAGCGCGGACAACTAGCTTGGAATCGGGCGCGTTTATGCCTTTGTGAGAAGTAAGAACTCCGCCAACTATTACCTCCGCGCTAATCTGGGTATTGACCACGCGCACGATTTTTGTTTCAATCCGGCCATCGTCTAAAAGCAGACGCTCGCCCTTTTTTAAATAAAGATGCAGGTCGCTGTAATCAACCGGTATTACGCCTCGGCTATGGTCAGCCGCGGCAGTATCAAATGTTACCATCTCACCGGCTTTTAAAGACAAACCATCGGCAGGCATTATGCCTACCCTGATTTTCGGACCTTGCAAATCTTGCATCACCGCAACCGGTTCCCCAATTTTTTGTTCAACCGCACGGATGTTTTTAATCAGCATTTGATGATTATCATAAGTGCCGTGGGAAAAATTCAACCGAGCCACATTCATTCCCGCCTTTATCATTTTTGTCAAAATCTCAACCGACTCGGATGATGGCCCCAAGGTGCAGACAATTTTTGTGCGTTTGGTTTTAAACATAATTATTGGCCTAATGTTTTCATAATCTGTTGAATCTGATCAGGCGACACCTGATTCAAAATACTGCCAACATCTAACTGTCCGCCATTTGACGCGCCGGAAAGTCCGCCAAGTAAACTTGAATATTGAGCGAATAAATCCTTAAGTAGCGGCGGCAGATAAATAAATGCTAAAATCAGCGGCACCACAATCAACAGCAACTTCAAGTAGCCTCCGACCAATAACAAAGTTAGCCGCCGCTTAATCCCGCGATTTTGTTCATAAATCACCTGCGACCATTTGATATTTTTCTCAACCAAATCCTTAAGTGTGACAGCACCCTCATCCGGTTGAACATTCTTTTTTGGTTCATCGCCAATCTGCTGGACTTTTTCCTTGGTCATAATTTTTAATTTGTCCCGTAGCGAGCGGGATCCCGCTGTGGCGGGATAATTTATAATTTTTATTCAATTTTTCAATCTCTAATTTCAAATGTCAAATTGACTGATAACATTATACCAAATAAATCAGTAAAAAACAAAACCCATCGCGGGGTCGTATTAGTGTTGATTCAGTGGTCGTCGTATTAGTGGGCTCTATAGCCCCATCTTTCTCCTGATAAACGCCGGGATCTCCAAATCAGCGTCATCGTCTTGTTTAGCTGTCGCTATCTTTTTTGGCGGAGCGGCTAAACGCTCAACCGGCTGGCTCAACATTGAATCATCGTCTTTGGTGTTGGAAAAATTGCTTGAAGCGCTAAACATTGGTTTGGTAAAAAATCCCGGCCGGCGAGGTTCTTCCGCCTTCTCTTCTTCCGCGTCTATCGCCATCGTGTCTTGCTTTTTGAGAGAATAGAACGGTTTAGAGCCGCTAAAAAGCGACCGATGCTCTTCTTCTTTCTTTTCCCGTTCCCGTGATCTAGCCACAATTTTTTCCCGCCCATCAAAACCAGTAGCCACTACGGTAATTCTGATTTCATCGCCCATATTCTCATCAATCACCACGCCAAAAATAACTTTAGCATCCTCATCAGTGGAACTGGTGATAATTTTCGCGGCTTCTGTCACCTCCTGCATGCCAAGACTCGGCCCGCCGGTTACTGTAAAAAGAATACCGCGAGCGCCGTCAATGGAAACTTCCAACAACGGACTGGAAATCGCCGCTGTCGCCGCTTCCACCGCGCGATTGTCGCCCTTGCCCGTGCCAATACCCATAAGAGCAGTTCCGGTATCGCGCATAATCGTTCGCACGTCAGCAAAATCAACATTAATTTCCCCGGGCACGGTAATCACCTCGGAAATTCCCTGGACTCCTTGCCGCAAAACATCGTCAATAATCCTGAAAGCTTCCATCAGTGTTGTTTTTTTATCAACAATTTGCAACACTCTGTCATTTGGGATCGTAATAATGGTGTCAACGCTTCTCACCAATTCCTCGTGCGCTTTGTTGGCGATAGACATTCTTTGCGGCCCCTCAAAGGTGAATGGCTTTGTGACCACAGCGACTGTCAGCGCCCCCATCTCGCGGGCAATCTCCGCGATTACCGGAGTCGCGCCGGAGCCGGTTCCGCCGCCCAAACCACAGGTTAAAAAAACCATATCGGTTTCTTTCAAAACTTCTCTGATTTCATTCTGCGCTTCTTCCGCGCTCCGCTTGCCAAGATCAGGATCCATGCCAGCGCCAAGACCGCGAGTTATTGTCTTGCCAATATGCAATTTGTGCGCCGCGCTGTTATGATGCAGGGCCTGAACATCAGTATTCATCGCCACGAAATCAACCCCTTTCATCCCGGCTTTTACCATTCGGTCAATGGCTGACCCGCCTGATCCGCCAACGCCGATTACTTTAATTTTGGCGAGTGTTTCAATTGCTGGTTTAACTTGCGGCATAAAAAATAAAGAATATAATTAGTTTTGAACACATTTTTTATTCAAAACAATTAATAATCTGCGAAGTTTGTGTTCAATACATATAGTTTATATTTTATGCTCCAAACTGTCAACCTGCCTATGTGTGTATAACAAAAAAACCCCTAAATGGTTCTAAATCGCCGACTTTATGGACTTTGTGACTTTATGGACTTTTCAAACTCTCGTCACGGCACCAACGCCTTAAACCACTCTTTCACCCGCCGAGAGATTTTCTCCACGCCTTTCTGCGATGACATACCCATCGGCGTTTTTCCCTGCCGAATCTTTGCTCCCCATTTTGCCAACCCGATCGCCGTGGCAAATGAAAGATCGTTGACTTTTTCACTCGCGCTGCGCACATCAAACGGATACCCCAGCGACGCGGGCAAACCAAGTTTATATTTCGCTAACTCAATCAATCGCGCGACTTTTGCGCCGCCGCCGGTAAAGACAACGCCGGCAGGCAAAAGCTGGCTGCGTCCGGCTTTAATAAATTCCTGTTCCACTTTCTCCAAAATTTCTTCCATCCTGGCTTGAATGATTTCCGCGATATGTTTTAAAGAGACGTCCTCATTCATTTCACCGCCCGCATTCACCAAATCCATTCTTTCTTTTTTAGAAATATCTCCGGCCACACACGCTCCAAAATCTCTTTTTACATATTCCGCAACTTCTATCGAGCTCTTCAGTCCGATTGCCAAATCACTGGTTACGTGTTCAGAGCCGATTGGGAGAACTGCGGCATGCAAAATATCTCCTTCTTCGTAAACAAGAACACTCGTAGTGGAACCGCCGATATTCACCACTCCAACGCCCAACTCTTTTTGCCGCGGCGTTACTACCGCGTCGCCGACCGCTAAAACCGAAAGAATCAGATCGTCAATATCAATACCAGTGCGATAAACCGCTTTAGTTAAATTTTTTATATGCGAAGTGGAACCATGAATAATTTGCGTGTCCACCTCCAGACGCACCCCGGTCATTCCAACCGGGTCTTTAATACCGGTTTGGCCGTCAACAGTGAAAGTACGGGGCAGAACATGCAAAACTTCGTAATTCAACGGCGGCGCGATTGCTCCGGCCGCTTCCACTGCCCTAGCTACATCATCACCCGCAATCTCTCCGTCTGATTTCGCCACCGCCACTACGCCCTTACTTTCCTGGGCGACAACATGCGAACCGGAAATACCAACCCAGGCGTGCTCAATCGGCACGCCGATCAAGCGTTCGGTTTGCTCCAAAGCATGCGAAATTGACGAAACTGTTTCTTCAATACTGGTTATCACGCCGCGATGCACCCCCTCTGCCGGAACTTCAATCAAACCAACCAATTGCAAATCAAACTTGCCTCCACCGGTTACTTGATTAGCGACTGCCACGCGAATAGCGGTAGAGCCGATATCCAGCCCGGTAATTAATTCTGATTGTGATTTGCGTCTAATAAACATAACAATCAGTTTAAATCGATGTTTAGATGCGGCCAAAAAATTATCAAACCAATCACCAGCGAACCGAATGCCGCCAAAAAAACCATCGCCGCCATAATATCTTTTACCACTTCAATCTGATGGGACAGACGTGGTTTTAATAAGTCGGCAAACTTTTCCACCGCGCTGTTTATTAATTCCAAAACCATCACTGCGATAATCAAGAAAAAAATTAATACAAACTCCGCGCGGTCCAATTTTAATACTGCGGCTGCCACCAATACCACAACCGCCGCAACCGCCTGAAAACGAAAATTTTGTTCATGCTTGAACACATATTTTATCCCCTGCCAAGCGTCGCCAAAACTCATTATTAACCGCCCTAAATTCATAAAAATTTTTTTATTAGTTTTTCCTGTAAAAGAAACATCTTTCGCTCTTCCACTTTTTTTTGATGGTCAAAACCCAGCAAGTGCAAAACTCCATGTGTTATCATCCGCGCTAATTCTTCTTTCACCTCCACCTGGTAAATTTTTGCTTGTTTTTTAATCTGCGAAAAACAAATAAAAATATCTCCTAAATCTCTACCCTCTAAACCAAACGACAACACGTCTGTTACTTTATCCACGCCGCGATATTTCTTATTTAATCCCCTAATTTTTTTCTCGCCGACAAATTGAATACTCAAATTTTTAGCTAAACTTTTAAATTGCGAGAGAATCTTTTTCGCCAGTCGTTTAATCTCCGCGTCAGTCAGCGCGCTCTGTTTCACTTTATTATAAATTAAACACTCCATAATTATGGCAATATTGTTTGCTCCGGAACTATAACCGATGTCTTACTCGGACGAAAACCCTGCGACATCATCTGCATTACATGCCGAAAAGGCACAGAGTCTGTCACGCCGGGGTTATAGACTAATACTAAAACCGCTGAATCTGTAATAAAATAGGCGGTTAAATCATCGGAACGCTTCCAGCCGGCCTCTTGAAACCGATTAGTAAACGGCTGTAAATCCGCGTAGCTCTGCCCGGTCGCCTCGCGCGCGAACCAATCTTCAAAAGTTTCTGCCGCGTCTTTTGGCGAAACAAAGACCTCCACATAATCGCCGGTAATCGCGCTGAACAAAACCGCTTTTTTTTCATCGTCAACCTCCCCCACTTGCCACTGCGCCGGATAATACACGCGATACTGCCAAATCGGATTAACATATTCTTTCGCCAAACCGGAATCAATAATTTTCATCGGCGCTACTCCGGCCGGATTATACAAATTAAATAATTCTTGTCCGTCGTAATAACCATCGCCGTCAGTATCCCATGTGCCGCTATCCGTGCCAAACACCTCTTCCTCCAAATCTGTCATTGAGTCACTGTCAATGTCAGCGCTGTTGGCTAATAAAATCATGGGAAATTGCAATGTTTGCCCGGACAAAGACGGCGATGTTTTTATCTCCTCTTCTGTCAATGTCGCAACCTCTTCTTCTAACACAATTTCCTCTGGTGGAGTTTCAACAACCGGCTCTTCCAGTTTAGGTTTCGGTTCCGGAACAGCCACCGCAGGCGCTGGTGTCTGTTTTAAAGCCGGTGATATGTAATACCAAGATATTAAACCAACCACCAACAAAAATACCGCCCCTACCAATATATAAATCATTTTTTTGTTGTGTAAAAAACCAAACTTTGACGCTCCGGCGGCTACTGACGAAAATCTGTCTGTTGACTTGCCGTTAACCGCCGTCTTTTGAACTATCGCGGCTTGCTTCGCGTAATGCACCACCGGATCTTTCGCGCCATAAAACTCCTCCGGAATTTTTAATATATTCTCGGGCGGAGTTTCCGCTTTGTGGGTTTTATCTTTTTTCCAAAACAACATAAATACCAATATACGAATAGAGTACTAATGATACTAATGGATACTAATTTTTGCGCTGAAAGTTGCGTTGATTTTGCGTGTCTATTTTAACTATTCTGATTGGTTTGATGTATTGATTCCTGAAATTTACGAGTAATCCCAATCATTAGTTGTGTTTCCTGCAAATACCGCTGGGTTTGATTAAAATCTTCTTTTACCAGCATCCGTTTAGCCTTTAATTCAAGTAATACTTTATTGTCAATAACGAAATCAATAATATTTCCGCTGTCCGATACTCTTAATTCCCGTTTATAGGGCAAACTTTTTTCTTTTAGTTTCATTTCTATCGCGTCGCCATATTGTCTTTCACGAGAGTACTGTCCAATTTCGTTGTGTACGGAAAATAGAATTCCGTTTAGCGTGTATGATAACTCCGGATATATCAACTCCCCTCCTTTTGTCATATTCGTATCCATTAGTATCATTAGTACTGTATTGGTATATTAGTATTGTTTATTCTTTCGGTGGTTCAAAAATCTTTCCCGGCCCGCTCGGAAGATAGCCGTTCTTTACTTCCGCGCCGTCTAAATATGAATCACCGTCGCTGTCAGGATTCAACGGGTCGGTTTGCCAGATTAAAATTTCATCTCCGTCTCCCAATTCATCATTGTCCGTGTCCCAATTCGCCGGATCGGTTCCCAATTCAACCTCTTTAAGGTCATCCAAATTATCGCCATCTTTGTCCACCGGCTCGCCGAATAAAATTTGTTCGTCAATCACATCAACCGCGGCTGAAGCTGCCGCTGATTCCGGACTCGCCGTCTCTTCTTCTCCAACCGTCACCAACGGTTCTTCCTCGCTTGGCGCGACCACCGCTTCATCTGTTTTTATTGCCGGCGCTTCAATCTCTGTTCCTAAATCTAAACTATTGTCGGTTTTAACAAAAGAATTATAAATCCACCAACCGCCGCCGCCTAAAATCGCGACCACTGTTAATACAATTACTATGGTAATCAAACCTCGTGTCAAAGCCGGCTCTTTTATCTTATACATCTCCGGCGCTTGACCCGCGGCCATAGGAGCGGATGCGGGCGGCGCCAGTGAAACTCTATAATCAACTGCCGGCGCTTCCGGCTGTTTCGGACGCAATATACCGGCGCCCAAGGCAGACGGTGATGAAACTGGCGCGTTTGATTCTGCCGCGTCGGCTGGCGCAGAATTAACCCCGCCGCCTTTTTCAACTCCGTCAAACATATCTTCGGGCTCGCCAACAGGCAGATTTCCCGGCGGAGTAACTCCTGTGCTGTTGATTGGTTGATCGTCAAACATACAAATTAAATATACAAATATACTAATTTACTAATGATACTAATGGATACTAATACCCCTTGATGCTAAATATTCGTATTCATTAGTATCATTAGTACTCTATTCGTATATTAGTATCTTAAATTATAAAAAAATTATTCTTCCAATTTCCCCGCTCCCAACGGATTATATCCGCGGATTATTTCTTTTCCATCGCCAAACCCATCGCCGTCTGTGTCTTTTTTCAGCGGATCGGTTTTCCATTTTTCTATTTCCAATTTGTCGCTCAAACCATCAAAATCCGAATCAAATTCGTTGGGGTTCAATCCTTGCGCTTTTTCTTCTTCATCTTTTATCCCATCCCTATCTTGATCATCGGCGAATTTTTTCAATAATTCCAAAGTTCCAGCGTCAACTTCCGGTTTAGCCGGCGCGGTTTCCGTTTTTTCATTTTTAGTAATGACCGCGTTGATGTCATTTTTTTTATCCCGTAGCAAAAAATACCATCCGCCGACTCCCAGCGCCGCTATTATTATAGCAATAATCGCGATAAATAGAAACTTCTTCATATTTTTAATCTACTAAAACACATTTGGGCTCATCCGGTATATCGTTTTGAATCTCGCACCAACCGGTCTTTATTGCGCCATTTTTTAAAGTCGGCTGAATCAACGCGATTTCATATTTGCCATCTTTATACACCAAATTAAACACGTGCCAGTACTGCGCTGAAGCGCTGGTGCTCTTCAACGCCGCATTGATTTTAAATACCTGCGTCGGCTTATAAACTGACAGGTCAGGAATCTGGCCAGGGTGATAGGTGTAAATTTCCACTTCCACATCCGGCGAACTGGAATAATTGCTTATATACTCGCCGACTGCTTCAACGAAGAATGCGAATGGCGGATGTGCGGAGCCTGTTGGCGGAGCGGCGATGGTCATTGCTTGCGCGTATGTTTTTTCTAAATTAACCAAATCGTGTACCCAAACACCTGCGTTACTTTCAATCGAGGTGGCTGCAGAACAGTTTGGTTTCCAATAACTGCTGACTTTGCCAATTGACGAACAAACCCCGACGTTAGTACCTTTACCAACCTCAAACCAATTGATTGTTGAACAATTTGCTCCACCGCACGAAAGGGGAGCATGATAAAGATTCCCCATAAAATCCGCGTAATTCTCCTTATCAGACCATCTCACAACCACGCGGAAGGTATTTTCCGGAACTGCTGGCGAATAAATAAACTCGTTTTTTATTTCTTCTTTCTCCTTGTTGACAGGATAGACGAACAAGTCACCGTAATCTTTCATCTGCGGCCAATAATCATCCAAGAGATTGCTGAAGCTGCTCTTATCCGGGTCAAATTTTGTGTTATAAATCCACTTGCTGTTAAAATGTAAATTATATTGCCCATCGCAAAGTTTATTTGTTTCTAATCCTTTCTCGTTCTTTACATCTTCCACAAACAATTTGTGCATCAAAGACGGGTCTATACTTCCAGCACTTTTAGTTGTCAGTTGCGTATAGCCGAGGAATGGTGTTGACGTAGATTCCGGATGCCTGTACAAAGCAACATAATTATTTTCCTCTACCCCGCTAATCGTGCTCACCATGCTCGGCCAATCTTGACTTTTCCCCAACATCGGATTCAAAAACGCAATCTTTGGCACAGCTCCGCCGTTTTCTATGGTTTTTTTACCGCAGGCGACGCAATTATCAACCAACTTGCAGTCATTGGTGCAGGTGTAAGAGCCTTGGTCATCACAAGATATTGTTTTTGATGACCACTGAAATCCATTAAGAACAGGAATGGAAACATCGCCATTCGTTAGTGTTTCGCATAATTCAAGAATTGGTGCGCCGCTAAACCACCACTTCGCGTCTATTTCCTCATTCCCGCAATACTTATCCGAATCTTTCGTCAGCACTTCTTTACAATCAGCCGAGCAATACGAACACGACTTACTGTATTCCGGCGTACAAGCGATGCCGTTTTGCGCCCCCAAATCGCATTTCTCTACCACCTTGTCGTCATTTTTGTCATAAGTTTCTTGAATGCCATTACCGCAAGTGTCTTTCCCCGCGGTAGAAGCTGGCGCTACAGGTGCCGAACCAGCATAAATGCCGCCACAAGTGACTTTAACTGAATTATTTGATGAAAATTTCCAAATGCTCAAATCACTATCACACGAATCTGCCACCTTCAACTCACCATAAGCGTATGGGTCCACCTTACCCTCCACTTTCTTGCAATACAAACCATACCCGCGGCAAATCTCCGACCCGCTTGACCCCAAACCACTATCAACATTGGCGACGCACTCTGGATACACTCCGTTCTGGCTTGACTTCTTAATCTTCACAACAGTCTCCGACGTGGAAGTGGTGAAGATAGCCACATCTTTACAAGCAGTATTCACCCACAAACAAGCGTTATTGCAGGAGTTCAAGTTGTTGCTGTCTTTATCATCGCAATCTTCACCTGACACGCTTTGCACCAAACCGTCCCCGCAATACGCGCCGTAGTTTTGGCAATCCCAGGAGCAACTTAATACTTTGTTTTTGCTATATGGCGTGCCGAAATAAGCCGTCTTAACGCACGGGCCTTTGTTTTCTAAAACCAATGAAAAATAATCATTAATTTTGCTGAAATCCGCAACTGACACATCCAACTGATATACTGCCGATGGGACTTTGCAAGCATCATCGGATTTACACGCTAATGTCTGGTCGCCTTGGCAATAGCCGAAAGAATCTGATTGTTTAAGCAGAGAATTAATTGTGTCGGATAAAATACTAATGGATAATTCACAAGCACCGGAATTCCCCTTCTTGCATTCGGTTAACCACTTGTCTTTTTGTTCGGTATTGGAAAGATTATCCACTCTTAACCTCGTGCGCGTGGTTGCAGTGCCATATGCCACATATGTATTAGCGGCATTTTCGCAAAACTCCAAATTCTTCCCGTTAGCATCCTTGTCAATTTCATTATTACCGCAATACTTGCTGTATGGTCCGTTGCAAGTGCCTCTGCAATGTCCGTAAGTATTATTCAACGCGCCATCGTCGCAAGTTTCTCCGGACTCAACAATCCCGTTTCCACATTCATATTTTGACTCACAACTGCTATATTCCAATTTGCACTGATCATTACACAGTTTATAAGCCTGTGTGCCAGAACCACACGCTCCAAACATCTCACCGCCCGCCGTGTAACCATTACATCCGCTAGCCGACACAGTTTTTGCGGAATGTGCCCCTATCACGCTAAAATAATCAGCCTGCCCATCCGTCGTCTTGCCGCCGGCAAGCACGCACCTTAAACCTGGATTATTCAATAAGGCCTTCAGTTTAACAGTATCCGATTTTAAAATAACTGTCCCGCCAAAGGCCAATCTGCTGGCAGAAAAAGCCGTAATCGCCGCCTTACAATTACCGACAACACTGCCAATTTTGCCATTACAAGCAATACCCCACAAATGCGGCGGCGTGTCAGAGGGCTTTGATTTCATGAGATCATAAATTATATCATTACCAACCGCGCAAATCCCTTCGCCGATTTCAGTAAAAACTTCCTCTTTTTTATAATTTTTCCACTTTAGCCCGCAATCCAAATTACCGGAACAAACCGCGTCCTTTTTAAAATTATTCCAACCGCCAGCGCACTTGCCAGTTGTTGCTTCTGTTGCCACAATACCATCATCGCTTTTTTCTATCTTCCCCGGTGGTTCGCACTCCTCTGTCCCGATGTTTACCAGCCCATCGCCGCACTTGGCCGCGAACGGACTCAAAACCTGTTTTGGTTGGCAAGCGCGTTCAGTGGTGAAATGGCTGGTGTCAATCGCGATGCCATCATCCGGGTCAAGTTTCTCTTGCACAATTTGATTATCAGTGGTGAAATACTCCAACGGCCCATGTAGGGCGTAATCTTTTCCATTGTCTTTGGCCTCATATTCGTAAACACTCGCGTAAAACGGGCAAGAAAAAGTTGAACTCGCCGCGTTCCAACAAGTCTGCCCTTCCGCGTTCTTATCCGGGCAATCGCTCCATTTGTTTATTTTTTCCAACGGCAAACCATTGACTTTCCCGGCCAACAAACCCCATGACGGCCATTTGCTCGCGGTATATCCCGGTATGTAAGTGCCTGATTCCAGCGCCGGATATTTAGCGCCGTTCTTTTTCCAGTAATCCTCAAAATGTTCTAACGCGGTCTTAATATCCGGCAAACGGGCGTAATCGCGGAACAGTTTGGTTTTGGCATTTGAACAAACGCCGCTCGCGCTGGCCTTTGGAACGCCATCGCTGTTTCTGCAATCAAAATTATTGTTGCATTTGATTCCAGTGATTGTTCCCAGCCACTTTTCGGCCGGCGTGTATTTGCTAAGCGGCAGGGGTTCTTTCGCAATTAAATCGGTTGAATCCTTTAAACAATAACCGAAATCGCTGATATTGATATTAAACTTGAGTGATTTCAAAAGTTGATCAAACACTTTTTTCGTGTCGCTCTGCGCGGTTTTGTTGATGCTTAACAAATAGATATTGCTGTAAGTCTTACCGTCAGCATCAATATTCAGGAAATTAATATAAAAATTACTCCCGTCCGTTACCGCGTCATACCCACCAAAATTGGCGGACTGGGCGCCGACTAAACTTATGTTTTGGTCATCTAACCATTGCGTGGTGGAAAATCGCCTTTCATTCTTGAAAATCTTAACGCCGATAACATCATCATTTTTTTCATTGAAGAAAATAAATTGCTTGATAATATCCGGCTCTAAGAAAACCGCCTCTTCAAATTTTGAACTCTTGGCGCCGGGAATGCATTTGTTGCCATCTACCTTATAGTCCACGCTAACAAGGGCTGAATCATTACAAACCTCATCCGCTTCGCAATCCTGCGCGACTGTAGCGGCTGTACAGGATCTATATGTGACCACAGCCTTGGGCTCCTCAAAAATTTCTTTCCCGCAATAACCGTTTTTCAATTCATACAAAATACAATCCTTTTTCATAAGAACTTCCAAAAGTGTCCCAATGTTGCAATCAACAGAAAAACCACCCGCTTGTACAGAGTTGACAAATGGCATGTTGTAGAACACCGGGCAATCGCTATCAGCGCTGCAACTGACTTGTTGCGCGCCAGCGTCAGTTGATAGCTGCGCCACAGGGGCTGATCCGATTATATCTTTTGGAGAAAACTGACAAGTGGAAGGCGCTTCTGATATTACCTCTTGCCAAGGAGTATTCAACATCGGTTTCAGATATGGCAGGTCATCTTTAAGGTTACCGGACTTGCCGGCATCCGCGCAATAACTCAAAGAATAATTTATATATGGCGTTGGCAATGCCGTGCCGTCAAATTTACCGGCAAATTCGCCGCCATTAATAAACCCGCTCTTATTCTCGTCTTTGCCAAAACTCATGCCATCCTCAAACGGATAAAACTTGCGCGGCGGCCATGGATTCTCGCAAAAATTCGCTTCCAGCCAAGTAATGCCGGTAAATATTTTGCCGATATGATTGTCTTCAAAGCTGGCGTCCTCCGTCACTTCAGCGTTTGCTACTGCCGGCAAAGAACCTTCAATGTTTGTTGAAGCAATAACAATAGATGGCTCTGTAACATCCGAACCTGGAGGAGAGGGTATATCAAAAATTTCATTGGCCTGCGGCTGCCAATCCCATTCCCAATTATACACTGGCGATATCGGAACAATCTTTTGCTCGCTGACGCTGTGGGCAGTTGCCTTAAATGATGTGGATGTCGCCGGTACTGTGAATAAATATTGATCCGGCGCGACAGTAACTTCTTTCAACTTGCAAATCTCCGAACCGGTTTTGAAAACAAACTTATCAATCAGTTTACTGCCACCGGGCGCCGGTGTTGGATTTCTGATGCCGACTCCGTTTACATCTTTAACTCCGTCGTTCCCGCCCTTTAAAATTACGGCGATTTCCGTGTTCGCGGGCAATAAAGTGTTTAAATAAACCGAAACCGTAGAGGTGGTGAAAGCAAAACCATCTTTTGTTATTGTTGTCTCATAAGTAACTTCCGGCGTCGCGGTAATCGCTCCACTGCACCACACTTTTGATGACGGCAATATTTTAAGAAGAGCCAACGCGTCAGAACCGAATAATCTCGCTAACAATCCCTTTAGCCACTGCCATGCTTTCTGCCAAAAACCGTTTTCAGATGGCTGGCCATCATAAGCCAAAGCGGCGATTATATATAATTCAGTAACATCCTGCTCGCTGGTATCCGCGCAATTATAACCAACCGAGTGGCCATGCGCGATAATTAAATTTCCAGGCAAAGAATCTTTGTCAATATAGCTGTTGAATTTGGCGTCAATATAAGAATTGCGGCATACCAATTTGTTATCGCTAATCCCCGCGCTATCCGCCGGATATTCTTCCATGCGGTAAGAACGTTCATAACAGCAAGAATTAGTTGCCACGCCCCACTTGCTGGTATTTTCATTACCTGATTTTGGACAATCATTATATTTAAATCCTACATAAGGCAACAACTCTTTAAATCCGCATTTCAGCGCGTAATCCCCGCTGCCGCCAACCGGTGAATTTAATTTTACAAACTCGCTTTTTTGATTCAAATAAGACACCGCGCTCGCGTCCACTTCAGTTTTCTGTTCTTTGGAAATCGGATCAACCGCGCCTTTGCCAATCGCGGTAACTAATTGCACCGGATTTTCATCTTTGCCGGCTAACGCTTTAACATCCGCCTCGCAAGATTGATACTCGCCAATGCCGGTAACACCATCTCCGCAAAGAGACGGCGCGCTATATGTAACAGACGAACCGGTCAAATGGCAATTATTCGTGTCGCAACCCTCTGCCCCCGCGGCGCAATACAATCCGCCATCCGTCGCTTTCGCCACAAAATCTTTGATATCGCACAAAGAAAGTGTTAAACAACTGTTTGAACAATAATTTCCCGGATTGTTAACTGTTATAGCCGCTTGATCGCCGTAATCCCATTTTTTATTATTATTTATGTCCTTCCTCAAGATTAACTGGACGTTTTGCTGAGAATCAACAACAATCTCGCACTCTTCGCCCGTTTCCAGCATCTTATTGCCGCAAACACTGGCGGCGCCGACGCAAGCATTTTTTAATTCATTTTTATTTGCTTCCAGTTCTTCCTTGGTTTTTGTTAAACACCACCCCTCGGCTAAATTTGTGCCGGTGTGCAAACATTTGTCGCTACAGCCGATTTTAGAATTCGGATCAGCAATGTCGCAATCTTCGCCCGGACCGACAACACCGCTGTCGCAAACTGGCGAACCAATGCCTTCATACGCGCCTGTCCACGTGCATTCTTTTGTGCAATTTATTATCCCCTCTTTTTTCGGATCGCACTCTTCCCCTTTTTGCCATTCAACTTTTCCATCACCGCAAGTGTTCGGATCTTTGTTTCCTGGACGCAGGCAATTAGAAGTACAACTTACGCCAACTGTTTCCGGAACCTCTTGATTGCCGGCACCTTTCCAAATCATTGCCAAGTCGCAGTCCTCTCCGGGTTCAACCTTGCCATTTCCGCATAAAGGCGGCGGAGTCTGATCTTTTGTAATATCACTGCCGGTTAGCAAACAACCCAAATTACACCCCTCAACCGGAGAAGCCGGAGATTTGAATTTAGTAACTGACGCGACATTCTTATCCTTTGTCCCCCATGCCCAGCCATAACCCCAAGGATTAAATTCTTGCCCAAATGTGGCGCACTGGTCCGGCTTGCCGCGCGGAATTACGGTGTATGGCTGTTTCTGTCCGACAGACCACGCGGTAAACGGATCCGGAAATACTTCCACCTTGTCTATAACGCAAGGCGTCGCGTCGTTTTTGGTTTTAAATTTGCCGACGAAATCTTCTTTCATTGTCTTGCCCGCGGAGCCGTCCGGCTGGGGATCATACCCGCCTTTGGCGCGCACATTGGCTTTAACTGTAACGCGATACCATATGTTTGGTTTGAGAGATTTCTGCGGCGAAAACCGAGCGATATATGGGGTGGAATTGTCGGTTTTGTTTAAAACTACATCGCCAATGATTTTCTGGCAAGTTTCATCCTCGCATTCCTGCAACAGAAAATTCTTCTGGTCGTAGTCCGGCTTGTACATTTCCACATTAAATTTGAATCCAATGCCGCTGTTAATGCACGCCTCCTGGCAATTCGGCCACCATTCCACCACTTCCGGGTCGTACAAGCTGATTTGCAGAGTGCTGGTGGCGGTGATTGATTGATTAAAATTATCTCCGGCCATCAACTTGACTAAATATTTTTCTATCGTGCCGTACAACAAGCTCGGCGGCACTGCCGACAGATAACCGCCAAAACTCAAATTGGCTTTTTTGAAACTGACGACATCCTCCGGTTCCATTTCTACGACTGTCTTCTTCTTTGCGACGACTATTCCGCTCTTTGCGTCAAGCAAAGATAATTCGCCACCGATTTTTGTTACCCGATAATTACCGGATTTACCATCTACGTAACTTTGTTTGTGGTTCACAGTGTTGTAACCATCAGAAAACAAAAAGGTGCGTTCTTTCGTTCCATATTCATATTGTTTTTCTACGATATAAACTTGGCTAAAAAGACTTTTTGCCAAAATATACCTGTTCATCACCCAAACATTCACCTGCTTGCCGGCTTTGGTTTCTTTCTTTAAAGTAAAACCCGCAGTGGAAGTGCTCACGTCATCCAAAATATATTTTATGTCAATCTCATAATTATCTTTCAAAATATAATCATCAAATTTTAATTCTTTTATTTTAATCACATCAGTGGTGGTCGCGACCGTCAGACCATCTTTCTTGCCGACTAAAGCCAGAAAGTCCGACTGTTCGCTGACCATCGCGACTTTGTCTATGCTCGCGGTAATTTCCGCTTTATCCGGTCCTGTGTCGCTTTTGGCAATAACTTCCGCGCGGCTGTCTATGTAATCAAAAGAAGGCGATTTTTTAACGCTTGCCAATTTTTCATCATCAACCGGCACGCCCCACTTCCAGCCAAGACCATCCACCTGCATCACTATGCATTCCTGGCTGCCCTTGCCCCAAAGGAAATAATACAGAGGATGGATAGGAACGCTATTGGATGGATAAGCTGGATCTAAAATCAACCCTAACAAGTGCGCAGTGTAGGTCGGTGGAATAATCCCCGCTCCTTTCAAAGTGCACATTTCATCGCCGGTTCTAAAACTAAAACAATACGCTGTGCCAACGCCGCAAGGTTTTGTCGCTTGCAACTTCTCATTTAATACCACTTTCGCCCCGGTTCCGGAATCAAAACTGTGATTTGATTCTATTTTATCGGACAACTCAATTTGATACCAAGTGAACGACGACATGTCCGGCTGGCTGGCCGCGGGCTTGCGCAAAATTTTTAAAACATGTGCCGCCGGCTCGTATTTAAACTCAAAATCATCCGCCGGCGCCTGCTCTTTTTTCTCCTTGCAATCAATCGCGATACCGCTTCCGCCGCATTTAAACACTTTAACTGTGTCGCTGTTCAAGGTCGTCTCATTCATCGCGACATTAAATTTCAAAGCAATAGTCGCGTTAAGGCATGACTCTTTTCCCTTGCTCCACAAAACCGATGGCACCGGCGATGGAAACGGGACATTTTCATTGGTCTTGTTCCAATCAATCTCATTGCACTCTTCCATTACTTGCGGCAAAATTGGAATGACGCCGGTGGTGAAACGCCACACATACCCGCCGACCCTTTCTTCATCCCCGCAAACATAATTAGACAACTTCCAAATACCGTTGTCCGGGCCTTTAACCGCGCAACATTGATAGCCGCTTGCTGTCATAGCATCAATTAAAGTTTTGTTGGCTGTCTGGCAATTATCAACAGTATACTTAACGCCATTACTGAACTTGTCATCAATACCGACCTTAATCGGACCGGATTGCATGCTTTTACCGCTCTCCACCGGTATCTGCACCTTTAAAATATGCGTTCCCTCTTGATTAATCTCCTCATCCGCCTCATCGCCGCTTAACCACGTGTTTATGTCTTTAACAGACGCGCCGTTCTGCCAAAAATAATTTTCATGCGGATTTTTAAAATTAATGCCATAAATATCTAAAAATTCCCCCGTCGGTTTCGGCGCCGGTCCGGAGTTTGGTTGAATTTTGCAAATTCCCGGCGCCGGCTTGCCGGAAATAACGCCAAATTTGTCCTGCCCATCGCTCGCCACTTCCCATTCATTTTCCAAAATCAATTGATAATTTTTAATTCCCGCTTCCAACGGCACTTGCGCGATTACTTGCGTCGGCGTCCAATTAATTCCGCACTCGCCGGGCAAAGTGGTATTGAGTTGAACGCACTCGACGCCGCCGTCTTTAACGCAATTTTTAGCGTCGCTCAAACTTGACGCCAAATAAATTTCGCCCGGTTTGTAACCAAAACCCTTACCGGAAATAGTTACTAAACTGCCGGGCGTCGCTGATTCCGGATCAATCTGTTCAATCACTGGAATTTTATCTTCCGCGCTTGAAGAATCAATCGTGAACGGCACGCCATTGCTCGCTTCAGCTCCGACTTTGGCGTAAACCGCAACCTTGCCATTGGCCATGTTGTTCGGCACTTTGGTAGTAATAAGTTTATCAGTCCAATCACCGCTCGCAACCGAAGCCTGAAGACCTTTGTCTAATTGTTTGGTTTGCTGGTCAAGAACACCGCCAAAATATATCCCGCTGTCCGCGCCTGTTCCCAAAGCATCTCCCATTGCTTTTACCGCGGCGCCAGGCGGCCCAAAAGTCGCGCCGGCCGGAATCACCCCTTCGCCGACTGTCTTCACACTGCACAAACCCGGACGTTTGATGTTATTTTTTTCAAACAAACCATTACCGCCGGGTTTTGGGCCGAACGCGTCATGGCTGTAATCCAATAGCGGCAAATCAACCGTTGAATCAAACCGAGTTAAACGAATCGCGCTGTTGGAACTAAGCGGTAAATCATCATCGCTCGGCACAGCGACAATCACCCAATCATCAGTCCAAATATCCTCGCCCTCGCAATCAACCGGAAACGCTTTTTGCCACTTATCCGTGTCATCAATTTTACCGTCATGATTGTCATCGTACGCAAATTCTATCGTGCCATCGTCATCGCCGAAATAATTTCCAACTATTGTAATCCAATTTCCTGCCGCGCCATTCAGCGGATAAACATCCAAAATTTTCGGCTGAGCGACGCACACTCCGTTACTGCACTGGCTGGAATCGCATTCCCAATCTTCCGAACAAGTGTCACCTGTTCCTTTTTGTTCTCCTAAAACATAGGCTGTTTCAACTTTCGCGCTGTTATGATCAATATCCCACGCCTCAACTTCTAAAAAGTAGTGTGTGAGTTTTTCCGGATTTTTAGCTGTTAATAATGGATAAATAAATTGATATGGGTTCGCTTCCAGCGCGTCAGAACCATGCTTAACGGTTGGGCCATCATAAAAACTGAATACCTGCTCTTTGTTGCCGCCGGCAACTTCTTTGCTAATTTTAAAATTAAGATAACCAAACCCGCTGTTATCGCTAACATTCGTCTCCACAGCGTAAACTTTGCCGGAAGTAAGCGCCTGATCCGGCTCGGTTGAACCATTAATCTTGATTGACGACAAAGCTGGCGGTGTTATATCTTTCACTTTCTCATCAGATTCTGGCACTTTAAATTTTCCGCCGAGCGGAAAATCCCCGCAACTCGTTTTTTCCGTCACGACCAAACCATCTTGGCTTTCCAAATTATCCGCCACCTTTACTTCATAATCACCGCCGTTTAAACATGGCGCGCCATCTTCGCAAGTTTCGTTGCCGATTTTATAATTCGCCTGAACGCCAATCTGATCTCCGCTCTTATTATCACCCAAAAATTCATAATCAAATTTATCACTTACATCTTGACCGCCAAGATTAACACCGAACACTGTTGCCGCGTCACCGGCTTTTATGTTTTTGTTAAATAACGCCCTCACCGCCACATTATGCATACCGGTGCTATCAGTAACCGGTGTGATGCTTTTTGCGTAAAAAACAGTGTCATCTTTACAACAAAATTGATTCGCCGGATATTGAGTGCAAAAATCATTAAACTCTTCCGCTTGGCACAACTCCGGGTGTAATAGCGCGTATTCCTCATCAAGACATGCCTGCTGTGTCGTTGTATCAAACATGCCTGTGGCTTCACCTAATTTATTGAGAATAAATTGCACTAAGGCGAGTGATGATAGAATTATCACCAATCCAATCACACCATTGGTCAGAGCTTTTTTGGCAGTTAAAATCTTTTCTTCCTCGCCGGCGGATGTCATGTACATAAATCCGCCGTACAGCATCACGCCCAACGCGATAATGCCAAGCAATCCCAAAACCGCGCGAATTATTTTCGCGATTGTGATTCTGATGTCCTGTCCGCCAAGCCCTGTCCCTTCCGCTACCGGCTTAAGGCCAAAATTCAGTTGCGCGTCTTGCGCGAAAACCGAAGCCGCGAACGCCAAAATACCGATCGCCGCCAATGCAACCACCACTATCAATAATATTTTTCGCTTTGATCCTGATAACATAGCTGTTGGGTTTGTCTGTCATTGCGAGCCCCGTCGCCGCGGGGCGAAGCAATCCATCGTTAATTTTTCTTTGGGATAAACACGACTGGATTGCTTCGTCGGCAGACGAACGTCTGCCTCCTCGCAATGACAGAGCCGCAATTCTTTCTTTAATTTTAAGTTTTACTGACTAATTGATTTTTGAAACTCCACACACTTCGCCACATCCGGCTGGAAAATATTCACCGCCTTGTCATTTGTCTGAACACATCCGGTATCCTTCGCGCTGTCATTCGCGCTGTCAGCGATAACTTTCACGCAGGTATCAGGAATTACCAAAGGCGCGCCATCATCGTTATATTCTGTAATTAAACACTCCGGAGACTCGCCAGCGTTTTCCATCATCGGCCCGTAACCTGGATACAGGCAAGTTTGGTTTAAACTCTTAACCGCGCTGGGAATTTTCGGGAAATAAAAATAGTCAACGCCATTCGCGCCGTATTCGCGGTGTTTGAGTTCAGCATAAGTTTTATCGCCTTTTGTCTCTGAACGGCGATAAAACCAAAAATCAATCCACTTGCCTTCCACGTTGGCTTCCGGATGTTCTTCCAATCCGATGCTGTCCAACGTATAAATCCACATCGGACGGCTGAAAGTAATCTGCGTGAAAGCATTTTTGCCAACTCCGCCGGCGTCCAATCCCGGCGCTACTTTATTGACATACGGCGATTTGCGGTCAATTTCGTTTTTAACCGTAAAATCCCACCAATAATTATCCGGCGCTTTTTCCGGTTCACCGATTAAATGCAAATCTCCGTCAACACCTTTAATACCGCCGTTCGGCTGGCCATCCGGAATATTATCTTCGTCGCCATCAAGCGCGTTGCCAGACATATCCATGATGCCGCTGAATGGATTGGCTTCAAAAGTTTTTTTATCAATCAGACTTCCTGTGCGGGATAGAATTGTCAGATCTTCTTTACAATTTTTATCAGTAAACTTGCAGTTAATCTGCAGACAATACATCGTGTCGCCGCAACTATTTTCGCCGCATTCTTCGTTAGGAACAAATTCAGCGGTGGCGTAACCGTTTGACAATTTCCACTCTCCGCTCACAGCGGTACTGCCGAAGATAGTGTTCGTAAAGTCGCCATCTTTTTTCAATAAACCCTGAACCATTGTCGGATCCATGGCCTCGCTAAAATTAATCTGAATAATCGTATTGCGCGGAATCACGCCCTTTATTTCCGGATAAGTGCTCTTGATGAATGGCGGATCAAAATCAAAAGTGGTGTCAGTCTGAAAATTCCAGGTGTAATATTTATAATGCTGGCCGTCAAACGCGCCAACTTTGTCTTCTAACTTTTTAATGCTATCATTTTTCTTTTTAATATCATTTGTCAGCCACACCGTGTACCAAACATCTTGCAAACTATCGCCAATCGGTTCAAATGGCTTGAACACAAAAGTATAAGTGTTTTTCGCATCACCGTCTTCATACACAGTCATGGCCGCGGCTGGCGTCAATTTTTTCTCTTCCAACTCGGAAGCGAAAATCTCCACATTGCCGGTCAGTAGATGGTCGCAATCTTTCTCCCAGCCAAACTGCCACGCCGGATCCTCCGGTTTGCTGGCAATACAATCGCCATAATACGGCGTCTTATTATTGTCGTCGCATACGACCGGAAGCCCTTTTTCTCCCCAACAAGTGTTGTTATCGTTGGAAATAATTGAAGCTGGCTCAATCGGTTCCGCGAAAGTTACCACAATCTTGGTATTGCGCTTAACCCCGATCTGGTCTTTTTCCGGATAATGGTCTTTAATAATCTTACCCAACGCACCACTGCCGGCGAAAGTCTCTATTTTTGGCTTGCTGGTTGAGTCAGAACCAAACATGCCGGTCGCCTGCCCCAACGCGTTCAAAACATACTGCACAATCGCCAAAGAGGACAGAATAATTGCCAAACCGATTACCCCGTTAATCATGATTTTTTTGCCATAGACCACCTTCTCCTCGTCTCCGCCGGCAGTCATGATGGTATACCCGGCGTAAATCATGATAACAACCGCGATCACCCCGAGCAAACCCAAAACCGCGCGAATAATCCGCGCGATTATGATTCTGATGTCGGTTGAAGCCAGACCGATATTTTGTTCAACCGGCTGAAGGCCGAAATTCAACTCGCCCTGCGCGTAAACCGCGGCGCCGGCAAACAAAAAAGCCGCCAAAAATAAAACCAATAGAACTTTGGCGGACTTCCCAGCGCGTAAATTGTGTAAAATCCTTGGAAGCATGGAACCGAGGATTAGGGTGAATTTCCAATTTTCAATTTAAAATTTTCAAACAATTTTTAATTTTACAATTTTTTAATTGCCTATCAATTCACTCCTTGAAAATTAAATCATTGAAAATTGTCCCGACTTTGTCGAGGATGCTCGATGAAATCGGCATTTTAAAATTAAAAATTAGAAATTAAAAATTCATCTGCCATCTCCCTATCTCAATTTATCTCCGCTATCTCAATCTTCCAGTCACCATCTCCCTCACCCTCCCACCATCGGCTCGCCCCGCAACCTGTTTCATCACCGCCCCGATTATCTTTCCGGTATCGCCGGCCGTAACCGCGCCCATTCCGCCAATTGTTTGTTCAACAATCTTTTGCAATTCATCATCAGACATCTGGGCCGGTAAATATTTTTCCAACAAATCAATCTCCATTTTATTTTTATCAACCAAATCTTGCCGATTAGACGCGGTAAAATCCTGCAAAACGTCTTTTAATTGTTTAATTTGCCGCGCGACGATTTGCTGAATTTCCGCGTCGTTCAAATCTTTCTTTTTATCAATCTCCTCGTTGCGGACAGCGGACCAAAGAAAACGCAAGACAGACAACTCTTCAGAGTTGCCGTCTTTCAGCGCGGTCTTTTGCGCCGCTAAAATATCGTCACGCATGGCCATATTTTATTTCCGATTACCAGACTGCCGATGAGCGCCAAACGCTTCTTCTTCCGGAGGCAGCTTGCCGACTTTGCGCAGATATTCCATTTTGGATCGCATTTTTAAGCGATTGATGGTGTTTTTACGGTTTTCGTTCTTGCTCTTTTTCTCCTCAAAAAACTGAATTTTCCTCGCCTGAATCAACTTGCCCGATGAGAGCCAACGCCGCTTTACGCGCCGCATAAACGCCTCAAATGATTCGCCTTTTCTTCGTTTTATCTCCGACACAATTTTTTCACCTCCTCTGGTGAATTAACGCCCGGCGATCTCACGCCAGACAAGATTATTTAATTAATGTTATTTTACTGTAAAAACCTTCATTTGTCAAATAACCCAAGTCTTAAAGTCAAAAAGTCTTTAAAGTCCTTAAAGTTTGTCTCAGCTTTATGGACTTTATGACTTTATGGACTTTTAAACTCTCGTTTTTTTCTCAAGTTCGCTCTTCAACTTCTTTTGGTCAACAATCTCCTGAATCCCGGATTCCATATCGCGGATAATAATCGTGCCATCCTGAACTTCCTTTTGCCCCAAAATCAAAGTGTAAGCAACACCGAACTTATCTGCTAATTCCAACTGCGCCTTAAGCGCTGTTTTGCCAAGACTGTGATGCAGAACAACTCCGTCGCGACGCAAATCTTCAATCATCTTCAATGTCCGCCTGCGCGCCTGTTCTCCCAAGTGGGCAAAAAATACCCCGCCAACCGGTTTTTCAACTTTATCTTTATTTTCCTCGGCCTTGCGGCGCAAAATTGTCATTACTCTCTCAACACCTAACGCAAAACCGCAGGCTGGTGTCGGCGGGCCGCCAAGCTCGCCAACTAACAAGTCGTAGCGTCCGCCGCCGCACAATGCGCTCTGCTGTCCTTCTACCACACTATCCTCATAAATTTCAAACACGGTTTCCGTGTAATAATCCAGACCGCGCACCAACGTCGGTTTTAAAGTGTATGGCGCTTCCAACTCATCTAAAAATTCCAGCACTTTCATAAAATAATTTTTTGACGCCTCGGACAACCAATCAACAATCTGCGGAGCTTCTTCCAAAGTCGGACGGCATGATTCATTCTTGCAGTCCAATGCCCGCAACGGATTGCGAGTGATTCTCTTTTTGCAATCTTCGCATAAATAACTGCGCTTTATCCGCAAATAACCGGTCAACTCCACCAAATAATTCTGCCGATCTTCCGGCGTGCCGATGCTGTTCATTTGCACGGTAGTTTCTATTCCCAAATCGCGCAAAAAATTGTAAGCCACGACAATCAATTCCGCGTCAACCGCGGGATCATGCGCCCCGAAACTTTCGCAGTTAAATTGGTGCAGTTGGCGGTAACGCCCGGCTTGCGGACGATCATGCCTAAACAACTGGCCGAATGACCATAGTTTTACCGGTTGTGGCAAAGTGTGCATGCCGTGACTGATATACGCGCGAACCGCGCCGGCAGTAAATTCCGGCCGCATTCCGACTCGCGTGCCGTCGCGATCTTCAAACACATACATTTCTTTGTCAATTATATCTGTCCCGCGTCCGATGGAACGGATAAACAAAGAAGCTTCCTCTAAAACCGGAGTTTCCAAATAACCGAATCCATATGCTTCGGCAATGCCTTCCGCGGTATGATAAATCTTTTTCCAATGCGGCCAATCCTTTGGCAAAACATCTTTCATGCCACGCAAAAGCGAAGGCAATTTTCCTTTTGGCCCTTTTACTATCAACTGCTCTTCTTCCTCTGAAAGCGCGGCTGGAATCGGCCTCTTTTCTTCTTGAATAATTTTTTTGACCGACACTTCCGCTCGTTTTTTCGTAATGCTTTTTGCTGTCTTTTTAATTTTTTTCATGTGTTTTTTTAGCATAAATAAACAACATTAATTTTAGAGCTCATACCGCGGAGCGCTAAATGCGGCCGCTCTGGTAAACGGCCACCCGCGCAACCACGCTCTACCGACTATTTCGTCTTTGCTAATCGGACCAAAACGCCTTGAATCATAACTTGCTCCGCGATTATCGCCTAAAACAAAATACTCATCCGTTCCCAGTGTTTGGTCAACATTGCCATAGGTGGTTTTTTCCAAATATGTTTCCGGCAATACTGTCCCCTGCGGAAATTCAACATTATAAATAATAATTTTATCGTCGCTTATTTTCACTCGCTCGCCGGGCAAGCCAACAATTCTTTTTAAATAATAATCTTTGCCTCCGTTTGGAGCTTTAAAAACAACTACTTCGCCTCTTTCTGGTTCGCGCAAACGATAACTTAACTCATCAATAATTAAATAATCTTTTTCATAAAAATTCGGCTCCATGGATTGCCCGCGCACATAAAACGGTTTAAACAAAAAATACCGCACCAAGCCGATTGTTACGCCGGCTAAAATCACAATTTTAATCAATTCCAAAAAAAACAAACCGGCCGAAGCCAAAAAACTTCTCTCTCGCTCGCCCACGACTTTTTTGTCTAAATCCAACGGTTCTTTTTCTAACATAAAATTTTCCTCCTAATGCTGACAAAAGAAGTTATCCACTGGTTACAGTATATAACAAAAACTGGAAAAAAGCAAATAAAAAACCGTTTGGAAACGATTATTTAAAATTTTAGTAATGGGGAGGGGCGACACTCGTTGAGTATCGCCCCAGAACAGCCGTTCGCGTACGTCCTACTTGGACTTGCCCAAACCTTTCGGCTTCGGCGCATCCTTCGGCGGACACTCCTGTCCTTTGGCCTTGACTGCGATCTTGGTGATCTTCTGGCCGTCCATGACGCTCTTGCACTTGGACATGACGCACCTCCTAATTGAGCAGCTGGTATGATTGCCCTACTTGGACTACCCGACCTGCTGCAAGATACTAAAGTTGTTTTCGCCGTCAGGAAAAGAAGAAATCGCGTCTACCTCGCGGTAGGTTTCCACAATTTCCTCCAACAACTGAGACGAAAGGTTGTTGATGATGTTCCGAGCCCGATGCTCAAAGTCTGTAAGCGAGCCGCGCTCTTCAATTCTCCGAATGTGCAGACAGTCTCGATGTAACGCCCACACTATTATACCACCTAACTTTGTTTCCAGTCCAATTGGATAGATGTGGCAGGCAAGTGGTCGATTTTGATAGATGCTACACCTGCGACTGTCGGTGCACAACTGACTGCACGGCGGATACCGAACCGACATATCCGGCTGCCCTTGAGCAGTTGCGGGAAACGAATGGATGAATGTCGGTCCGTTGTTGACTTGCACTAACGGGACGCCGCGTTCATACAGCCGTTCCGCTTCCTTCTTGAGCAACCAGACGTAGCCCATGCAGTCGGGGTCCTGACAGTCACGGCAGTCTTGCTCAATGCCTCGATAGAGTTCATCGAACGCGTCGTAGAGTTGCGGCAGAGTTTCAATCTCACGGAGCGGCATGGTGCACCTCCCCGATGAGATCAAGCGCGTTCACCTGAAGCATCTTGCTGACGAAGAGACGCGTCTCGTGCTCCTCGATCCGCTCGATGAATCTCGCAACAAGCGCCTGCTCGTTGATGACGGCTTCACTCTGAATGGCTTGCGCCATCTCAAGCGCTGTCTCGTCGAGCTTCACCGTCTGGTAACGAGTAACCAGAAACTTCTCCGGGTACCGCGTGGTGATCCTCATATACCGGTTCGGCCGGAAAATCCGGTAGCTAGCCGGGTTCATTTCGGTGGGCTTACGATGCTGTACCTTCGCCACCAGTTCGGCGACGGGTTTGGAAAGCCCGCGGACCGCGTAGTCGATACAGAACTTGTTGGAACAGTTCGAATCAACCTTGCAGCCGCCCGTGCAGTCGAGCAACAGTTCGCATGACTTGCACGGTTCGCTGACCCACGAAAGATCGCGGAAGATGTCGAGAGTAGGTTTGTTCCAGATCGCCTCAATCGGCTCGTTCGGCAAAGTGCCGAAAACGAGTTGCGACTGATTGCACATCCGGAATTCACCCTTGGGGTTGATTGCGCAGAAATACGTGCCAACCCCGCAGTTCGAGGTAATGCCCTCGATGATCATCCGCTCGTCCAAGCAGTACGGAATGGCGGTACCGAACCCGACACGCCATCCGAGGACCGTGAAGTCATGCTTGGCCTGGATGATTTGTCCCACGGCGATGTGGAACTGCTCACGAGTCGGCTTCAGACGGTAGCCGCGAGAGTTGACCGCTCCGATGCCACCGTCTTCGTAGCGATCGACGTAGATTGACTCCATGCCGAGGCTCGCCGCGATGCCGATAATGTTGTACATCTGGTCGTAGTTGTATCCGGTGAGAACCGGAATGCACCGCACGTCGTGGCCTTCGATCAAGTAGTGCCTGATAGTCGCAAGGGTTTTTTGAAAACTTCCGTTGGACTGATTCAGGAATTCGTGAGTTTCGGCGTTTGCGCCGTGAATCGGAACCCCGAAACAGGCGAGCTTGTTCGAGATGCCCTTGAGTCGCCGTAGACCGTTCGTCACGATGGTCACCGACGAATGCTCGGAAAGCAATTCGATGTACTCGTTGAGCTTTTCCACGGGCAACAAGCTCGGCTCGCCGCCGATCAGGTACACGTGGGGAATCTGGCTCTCCGCGACCGAACGGACAAGCCGGTCAATCGTGGAGAGATCGCCGAGTTTCACCCGTTCGGGGTTGTAGCAGAAGATGCACTTCTCGTTGCACGCGTACGTCATCTCGATGTGACAAAGATGAGGAATCGTATCGTGCTCGACGTACTTGCCATCTTCGCGTCGTCCAGCCGACTGGTAATCGCATCGCACCGTTGCGACCGGCGACCAGTCAGGCTGAACCAGCGGCAACGGTGTGCTGGAACTAGACTTCGCTTCCATTGGACTTACTCCTTTCTGGTATTTCTACCGGTTGATTGGGTGGCTCGAAAGCTGCAAAATGACGTCGAAGTTGTCGTTCTTCGCCATCTTGTTTCGCTTCTCAAAACCACACGAGACACAGCGATGGAGAATGGTGTATTCTCCGCCCTTGATCTCAACGCCCACGGGCTCCATGAGTCCTTGACATGTTGCCTGGCGGTCGCCGGGGTTCACGTCAACATGCTTGCTCCACAGACACTGCGGACAGTGATTAGTGTAGCCGCTTCCGCGTACAAAGAAACCGCACCGTTCGCAGGCGAAGTCCTCTTTGATACGCTGGAATTTTCTAGTAGTCAAAATTCTACCTCCGTTTTTTATTGTTAAAGAACAAGATACCTATAGTTCTTTTAGCATGTCCGTGTTAAAAAGTAAAGGGTGTGTTACAGAACATATAATCCTAAACAAAAATGGAGTCTCGCCAGAGATTCCATTTTTCATCCGATTACTTTTTCCTCAAAACCACAATCTGCCTGCCTTTGGGTGTTGCCGGTTTATTTATGTCAAAATTATCAAACCAACCGAGAAACTTAAATTTATTATGGCATTTTATCAGAGCCAAAAATTCTTGAGGGAAAAAAAACTTACGGATGTCATTGCTTCTAAGTTGTTTCTTTTCCTCATGATCCAAAATATCCAAAATTACGTCTTCTCGAAAAATTTGAGTTGTTGGATCAACTACCTTAGCGCGAAATGTTGTTTTTATTTTTATTCCTTGTTTTGAAATAGTCCACCTTTGTTTATTATCACTAAGAATATTAAACCAAACCACGCCATCAAGAACATAGAGACCGCCAGACTTCAAAACTTTAGCGACACTATCAAGATGATTAAAAAAATCATCATTTGATTTTACGTAAAGCGAACCAAGCAAAACATAAATCAAATCCACTTTCGTCTTTCCAAGAGAAAATTTATTCATGTTCGCTCGAAAGAGTCTTGTTTTAATTTCTTTTTCTTTGGCGCGCGCTTCTACAAAGTTCAACATCTCTCTGTTCAAATCCAATCCATAATATTTATAGCCGCGTTTATGCCATTCTTCCAAGTAAGGACTGTTTCCGGAAGCTAATTCAAAAATTTTTCTAACTTTGACTTTAGAAAATTTCTTTATTGCTTTTTCAAAAAAATCAACCTCGTTTGATATATTCCTAAAACTGAAAGCGATTTCGTAATACTTGGGATTTTTATAAAGATACATAAGTGGGCGATAATGGAGTCGAACCATCGACCCGCCTGCATTGACTTGCTGTCAAAGCATGTCGGGCAGGCCTCGTCATTACCGCGCCCGACTTCGCCTTGACCTCTATATAAGATGATTAAAACTAACGTTTGGTGCGCATGCCTGGATTTGAACCAGGGACCTCGTCATTATCAGTGACGCGCTCTAACCAACTGAGCTACACGCGCTTATTTTTCTAAAATAAAAACTTGCGCTCCCTGCCCCGCACCGACCCGAAGGGTCTGGTGCTGGGGTAACCAATTGAGCTAATCGCCCCCTTGTGGGTCTGAGCCGACTTGAACGGCTGGCCTCTTCGATGTCAACGAAGCGCTCTAACCAAACTGAGCTACAGACCCATCGCGCTCCCTGCCCCGCACCGACCCGAAGGGTCTGGTGCTGGGGTAACCAACTAAGCTACGAGCCCCTATCGTTTTTTGTAAATATCATGCGAACCCGCGTCAAGAAGATCAACCGAATCAGAAGCAATAAAATCAAAAAGAACCCGGTACCCGTTCTGTAGCCGAAACACGAAACACTCTTGGAGACGTCCTTTGAGTTTGTGTGT
>Ga0209343_10001373_pt1 | contig 32869 bp, 39 predicted proteins | sample RifCSPlowO2_02_FD_184026 | JGI IMG/M metagenome (GOLD analysis project Ga0209343, IMG submission 184026) | Groundwater microbial communities from Rifle, Colorado - Rifle CSP2_plank lowO2_0.2 (SPAdes) (version 2) | ecosystem: Environmental > Aquatic > Deep subsurface > Groundwater | place... | reverse complement strand
TTTTTACTTGATTATCACTGCTGGATAATCCATGATTGTAGTATTTGGCAAAAAGTTCAAAGTCCATACCGGATATAATAGAAAAAGCTGGCACCAAGGCTTCAAAAATATCGTCTAGAATGGGATGTTCAGACAAACCACTAAGAATATCAACAAGCAATTCTTCATGTACTCGACCTAAAGCATCAAGGGTTTCTGCAACTCTTCTTTTTTCACTAAGAAAACTCGGACGTGGCTCTTTTAAACCGAGTGTCTCCATTTGCAGATCTTTTGCATTAATCACTAAATATTCCCAAGTTTTTCTAAAAAGGTGAGAATCAATAGGAGCTAATTCTCGAAGTAGGTCAGAAACAGTATGAACCTTTCCGGCGCTATCCTGATAGCCGAGAGTTGCATAACCTCCCTCACTATAACCACAATTTGTGTAACCGCTCTCTATGAGCACCGTATATAACTCTGCAAATTTCTGCGGATCTAAACGTGCCAGAATAGGTAACTCTGGAAGTAGCACATGTGTAAGTGCCCCCGCTTTTTCACCAAAAGCTTCGTCGAAGGATCGTATGATAAGATGTCTTCTTCGTTTTCTCTCTACCTCAGCTAAGATACGATGTTTTTCTTCATCCGTCAATCGTGTTTCGATGGTTGTCATGATGTGTATAATTCAAAAGTGGATATCATTTAAAAACGTGGAAAGAGTAAATCAGCAAACGTCATCGGTATATCATAAGGATCATTTTTGTCATTATTTCGGTCATCAGGTCGATAGGCTAAAAGCATTGTTAATATAAACCCATTATAAATAAGGGTTTGGGTCTCATAGTCTTTAGTCATTCTCTTTCCTTCAGTCCGTATTTTGTCGAGCGGATCTTTTACCTTATCCAGAAGTTGCCTCATTGCTTTATTGTATTCGTTTTCAGGAAGGGATGTTATCTGTTCGAGTCCTCCCGCAGTTCCTTGCGCAAGATACAATAAACAAGCCCCCAACGCATACAAATCACTGTTCTTTGTTGCATGTTCTCCTCGCATGATTTCCGGAGCAGCATACCGATTAGACCCACGTGTTGAGTTTCCTTCTTCACGTTCATCTTCAATTCTTCTGATGGTTTCAAGATCCGTAACTTTCACAACCTTTTTCTCAGGATTCCAGATTGCATTATTCAATTTAAAATCTCGTATCACATACCTTAAACCGTGAAAAAATACCATGACTTTAGCAAGTTGATAGAAAATGACTGCACGTTCAGCAAAGGTAAGAGTAGGAAGTGCTTCTTCGACTGTCATGCCTTCGACATATTCTGAGACGGTATAACTTGCTCCACTTCCCTGAATAACACTATGATCAAAATATCGTGCAACGTTGGGATGAGTGAGTTCAGCAAGAATATCAGATTCATTCCGTACAATTTCACTGAGATTTCTTCTTGATCTTTGAGCTTCAATTTTTGGATCGAGATTCTCTCTTCTAAAGATTTTAATCTTTCTTGGAACCTTTGAATTGTATTTAAGAGCAAGATACACGTCGCCGGATCCACCGGAACCGAGTTTTCTGACTAGTATATTGGTCGGAACAGCGATTTCTGCCATCTCAAGTATTTCGTCAAGATTGTTTCTTTTTTCCTTTGAAATTTTTCCTTGATACTCAAAACATGTTGCAAGTCGATTAAGTATTGCTCTTGTTTTTGCATCATCCATTTCATTTACTCTTTCAAACCCTTGTTTTCCCCCCGGGGTTGCATGAATTTGACTCGTTTCTCCATACTCATTATCCAGCCAACCTAAAACCCTTCTCCGTTCATCTTCATTAAGTTCGGCTCCGACCATAGCGTCATACATCTTATGTAATTCTTTTCCAAACATCCTAAAGCGTTCTTTCCCCACTATATTACAAACAAGCTGATATTCGTCAGGATATGTTCTCGTTTTAACAAAAAGTGAGAAGAGTGCCGGATGATGGTGTGCAACATTTCCCTTAGCGATGAAGTCTTCTGTAGCCATAAAATCAGTGACAACGTCTAGGGGAGCTGAAAGAATCCCTTCTCCACCAAGTTTAATATAAAATTCAAAAAATCTTTCAAAGCTTTGCGCATCCCGTTCATATAACTGGTCGTCACCATTTTGGCATACCTGGCGATCATGGTTTACGATACGAACAGGATCTTGCCGTGCATCATCCACAAAAAACTTTTTGAGAACCAAGGTAAGAATATCATCACGTTGCGCATATGTCTCTCGGAGATTTTTAAATAAATTCTGCAACTCTTCGGTTTCAATTCTTGCAGTTTCCCTATTTTTATCATAATCCCCAGTAACACAGCTCTTCCTAGGGATTCCTGTATGACAAGACTCAATACGTCTTATTACTCTCTGAACAAGTTCTTCTAAACTATCACCTTGGTCGTCAATTCTTCTATCCAAAATTTCTGGAACCTTCTCCACTCCAAACACAATTCGATTGAGCGGACTTTCATGGTCTATCTTCCATGGTAACGCATCTGCTTTTGTCAGTGCAGCAAAATTTGCTGTAGAAGTATGGGGTGGTATTTTACGTAATTCTTTAGGATCAGTCATGAGACTTGCACGATGCATTTCTCGTACATCAATGACCCCATCAATACTCGTTCGTCTTACCACCCTTCCGCGTTGATGTACGATAATACTTCCATCTGGGAAGATTTCATGTACTTCCCGATGCAAGAATGATTCAGGTCCTTTTCGCTCTCCGTCCCATATCCTCAATTCACCTTCGGGTAAGTCTCGTATCACCCCATAGGTTACTAATTCCAAACCCGAAAATTTAGTTTCGAAGACAGGGGTTGCATAAAAAACAAGGGGTTTTCTTTTTTCCTGAGATTCAATAATTCGTACAGCATTTTTTGGAGGGACAATTTCTAGCGGTATTTCTAAGATTTCGTAGTCCCAAAATTCCAGTTCACCCAACAAATCTGTAACAACTTCTCTGCGATTAGTTTCTGGAATCTCGACTCCTCTTGCTTGTGCTAACGTTAGTTTTTCTATTCTATTTTGTTGTCCATAACGTGCTCTTCGTAAATCCACACCATCCCAACGTATATTGTAGACAATTAATTTTCCATTAATGGTCAAAAGAACTTCCTCTACCCCTTCTTTAAGCATCAAATCCAGCCAATTTCTTGATTCTCCCCGTTCCTCCGTTGCTCCAGAAAGTGCACCCCAGACTAAACGATCGCCCGGTGCATCCGCATCCCTATAAGGACTCAGCAACGAAAAACCCCCATCCACAGATTCATCTTCTTTGACGAGAACAATACCAGCTCCGTACCCTCTCCATTTCACCGCATCATCAGCAAGAACTACTTCACCATCCTTATTCCCCTGAACAAGTGCATAATAGGCTTCAACTCGTTCATCAAGAGCTCGTGTTGTACCACCAACATGCCCAATTTGGTTTGCACCAGATCTATCACTTAAATTGAGAGAGCCAGGCCTATTCAAGAAATTGCAGGGCTTCCCAATATGCAGCGTGACTTCTCCTTTTCGCTTCTCAGCCCTAATATCATTAAAGATCCACACCAGCAACCACCATCCCGTAAGAAATACATCAAATTATATAAACCTTCCAGAAAGAGTATATAAAGGATAAAAAGGAGAAGATAAAGGAAAAACAAACCAAAAGAGAAAAAGAAAAAAACAAAAAGAAAGCCTTTAAACGCTTATTTCCCCAGTCCCAGCCACTTGTGAAGGCCGCACCAGCCGATAAAGCTTTCTACTAAGGCAACCCATCCCACAATCAATACTAAGACATTTGCCCAGCCAGCACCAAATTGTGGAGCCCAGGGTCCTAACCACCAGAACGCCAAAGCAAATCGCAGTACGCGATCAACAGCACCTAAATTTTGTTTCATGCGACACCTCTTTTTTGTCCATATTTGATGATGAAGGATTTAAAGATTTCTAAGCTAAATGCTGTAAGAAATGCACGAGTGCACGCACCGGAACTCCTGTTCCTCCTTTGCTGATCCAGCCCTTGTCTTCACTCGAAAATGCAGTTCCTGCAATATCTAAGTGGGCCCAGGGCGTTTTTCCAACAAATTCCCACAAGAATGCGGCTCCGGAAATCGAACCTGCTTCTCCTTTACCCTTTCCAACATTTTTAATATCCGCAACGTCGCTTTTCACATGCTCTTTATGGAAATCTAGGAGGGGAAGCTGCCACATCAGTTCATCAGTTTGTTTTCCTGCTTCCATAATCTTGTCCATCAATTCTTGATTATTTCCCATCACACCTGAAATTTCTTTTCCCAGCGCCACCACACAGGCTCCGGTGAGGGTTGCAATGTCAATAATTGCATCAGGCTTTGATTTCAAAGCATAATCAATCGCATCTCCTAAAATCAACCTTCCTTCTGCATCCGTATTTCCAATCTCCACATATTTTCCAGAGGCAGCCCGAACAATATCGCTCGGTCGAGAAGCGCTTCCGCTAATATGATTTTCAACACACGGAGCAATGCCAACAAGATTCACCGGAAGTTTGAGCTGTGCTGCTGCTTTCACAATACCAAACACTGCGGCTGCTCCCGACATATCATCTTTCATATCTTCAATATATCCGGTTGGTTTTAAGTTGACGCCTCCGGTATCAAAGCAGACGCCTTTTCCAACAATCGCATAGGTGGGTTTCCCCCGAGCGCCGTAATATTCAAGTTTGACGAGGGTTGGTTCGTTCTTGCTTCCCTGCGCAACGGCAAGGATCATGCCCATTTTTTCTTTTTTAATCTCGCTGAGATTCAGAATTTTGCATTTAATCTTGGTATTTCTTGACAGGTCTTTCGCAAACTTGGCCATGTACTCTGGCGTTACAATGTTGGCAGGCTTGTTAATCAATTCTCTGACCATGAGTACGTTTTCCGAAAGAACCACAGCAAGATCTGCACCGTCCTGCATTCGGTCCGTGTCAAATTCATTTTGAGGAATCAGCTGAAGACTTTCAATTTTGCTCTGATGGGTTTTTTCGTTGTCGTCTTTTTTATCGTTTTTTTCGTTATCGTCGTCTTTTTTGGTTTTATAGGTGTCAAACGTGTAGTTTCCTAAGAGGAATCCTTCAACAAGGGCTTGCGTTGCGCGGTCAAGAGGAATATTTTTGAGGCCGAGACCAAAGCCAAGCACTGCAACATCTTTTGCATTTTTTCCAGTGAGATGCCGTGCAATGCTTCCTCCGAGCTTGCGGATTTTTTCAGTGGTCAACTCTGCACTTTTTCCCAGGCCTGCGAGGAGTACACGGTCTGCTCTCAAGCGTTTGTTCGTGAAGAACATACTGATACTCCCTTCTTTGGAGAGGTATGCATTATCTTCAAGCGCCTGACTGATTGCCCGTCCGAGAATATTATCAACTTTTCCTAAGTCTTCGTCGCTATTTTGAATGTCTGAGAAGAGGGGAATAACCAGCACGTGTGCTGCTTGTTTTTCAATATCGCCTTTTTTGACGAATACTTTCATAGCTGAACACCTTCCATGAGATAGGATGTACGTCGAGATATAAGGTAAGTCGATAAGTCTTATCGGGTTGTTTAAGGCTTTATATAGTTTCTGCTGTTTTGTTATTTATAAAGAAGAAAAAATGCAAGAAAACTTTATAAAGTTTGATGAAGAAAGTATAATTCATGAAATTCGACGTAGGGTTTTGGATTGGTGCACTGTTCTTTCTCTTAATCGTTCTGTTATCTCTAAAACTCCTGGGCAAAGTTTAGGCGATTTTTTATGGGATTGAGAGATCTATCGAGACTCAATCGTGAGCATCCGGTAGTGTTTAGTCTGCTTATCATTTTTATTATTTCAATATTAGTTTATAACACTGTTCGTGATCTTGTAAATTATCTTCTTCCTTTTGATCCGTTCTGGATTCTTATCTTTTTAACGGTCATTGCGATCATGATCCTTCTCTACCTCTATGAAAAAGAGATACTCTAAATACTAGCTCTAAATGCTAGCAACATAATCCACGACCCCAATCCTTCACAACAATCTTTATAATCATCGCCCCTGTCCTGTTGTGCATGAAAGCTTCTGATTTAATCGTTGCATGCCTTGAAAACGAGGGTGTCAAATACATCTTTGGTCTTCCTGGCGAAGAAAATGAAGACCTCTTGTTCTCCTTAGAAAACTCATCCATTAAATTCATCCCAACGAGACACGAACAAGGTGCTGCCTTCATGGCTGATGTGTATGGAAGACTCACGGGCAAAGCAGGTGTCTGCCTCTCCACTTTGGGGCCAGGAGCAACCAATCTCATCACAGGAATCGCTGATGCCCACCTTGACAAGAGCCCCTTAGTAGCAATAACCGGCCAAGGAGACTCCCACCGGCTCCATAAAGAAAGCCATCAACTTCTGGATATTGTCAGCATGTTCAAACCCATCACTAAATGGAACACCACCATCAATGCACCCAAAATCATTCCTGAAGTGGTAAGAAAGGCATTCAAACTTGCAGAGATGGAAAAACCCGGAGCAACGCATTTTGAACTTCCCGAAAATATAGCAAAACTGGATGTTTCAGCAGAGCATGCTATTCCTATCCCTGCACAACGGGTGCGAAGATCTGCACCGGATTACAAAGCAATACAGGATGCCCTTGCGCTGCTCAAGCAGGCAAAAAAACCGTTGATTCTCGCAGGCAATGGGGCAATTCGAAAACTCGCTTCCAAACATTTGCGAGAATTTGTCCAGCAAACCCGCATTCCTGTTATTTCCACTTTTATGGGTAAAGGGGCAGTGAGCGATCGTGAACCCTACTCCTTATTTTCCGTCGGACTGAAGGGCGATTATTCAAGAATTGTCTTTGAACATGCAGATCTGATTATCAGTATCGGTTATGACGTTGCAGAACATGGACCCGAAGGTTGGAATCCAAAAAAAGACAAGACCATCATCCATATTGATTTTACGCCGGCAGAAGTCTATGAATATTATCAACCCGCTATCGAAATTGTCTGCGACATTTCTGCAACGTTGTGGGAGCTCAACCAGATGACCAAGAAAGAACAGCTCATTTTTGATGATCAGTGGTATCTTCCTCTTCGTGAGCATCGAAAAAAAGACATTGAATCATATACCCTTGAGGAACATGCACCGTTTACGGTAGCAGGAACGCTCAACCTTCTGCGGGAGCTCATGCACGACGACGATATTCTTATTTCTGACGTCGGGGCGCATAAAATGTGGATTGCACGAAATTTTATGACGTACGAACCGAATACGTGCATTATTTCCAACGGATTAGCGAGCATGGGCATTGCAGTTCCGGGAGGATTCGCTGCAAAACTCGCCTGCCCTGACAAACGTGTCGTGGTGGGCGTCGGCGACGGTGGTTTTTTGATGAGCGCTTATGAAATTGAAACAGCAAAACGTATCGGAGTTGCCTATACTATTTTGATCTTTAATGATAATAATTACGGTCTCATTACCGCAAAACAGCGCCTGCGCGCAGGAAGAATCTTTGGAACCGAGTTAACGAATCCTGATTTTAAACGCTATGCAGAAAGCTTTGGCATTCGAGGGTATGCACCCCAAACACTGAGCGAACTCAAACAAAATTTAAAAGAAGCATTAGAAAGCAATGTATTGTGCATCATGGAAATAGGCATTGATCCGGCAGAAAACTTGAAATTAAGCAAAAAATTAGGACATCAAAATCACAGAGAATAAGCAGGTGTTTATTATGACGATTGCTTCCATCAATCCAACGACGAACAAAACAGAAAAAGTATTCAAGGAAATGACGCAAGAGGAAGTGCAAGCAATCATCGAACAGGTTCATACTGCATGGAACAGCTGGAAACACACAACCCTTGCAGAAAAAAAATCTTTCATGCTCAACGCAGGAAAAATCTTGCGCGATGATAAAACAAAATATGCCCGCATCATGACAATCGAGATGGGAAAACCCATCAAACAAGCAGAAGGTGAAATAGAAAAATGCGCGTTGGTCTGCGAATATTATGCTGAACATGCAGCATCCATTCTCAAAGAAGAAATCGTCCAGACGGATGCGAGTAAAAGCTATGTTCGCTTCGATCCCTTGGGGATTATACTCGCAATTATGCCCTGGAATTTTCCCTTCTGGCAAGTCTTTCGTTTTGCAGCTCCAGCATTGATGGCTGGCAACGTCGGCATCTTGAAGCATGCGTCGAATGTTCCGCAATGCGCGCTTGCTATTGAAGAGGTATTCAAAAAAGCAGGATTTCCCGGCCATACATTTCGTACACTGCTGATCAGTTCAAAACATATTGATGCAGTCATAGCAGATCCTCGCGTTAAAGCCGTTACACTCACAGGAAGCGATCATGCAGGACGTGCAGTCGGTGCATGTGCAGGAAAACAAATCAAAAAAAGCGTGCTTGAATTGGGTGGTTCTGATCCGTTTATTGTGCTTGACGATTTCAATTTAGACGCAACCGTGGATGCTGCAGTCTATGCACGCCACATGAATAATGGACAGAGCTGCATTGCGTCAAAACGTTTTATTGTCGTTGAGCAGGTTGCTGATCGTTTTCTTGTTATGTTCAAACAAAAAGCATCTGCGTTAAAAATGGGTGATCCGCTTGACCCCAGCGTTGGCTTGGGCCCTCTTGCGCGGGAAGATTTAGCGATCCAGCTCGATCAGCAAGTAAAAAATGCCCTTGCACACGGAGCTACGCTTCTTTTGGGAGGGAAACGCAAAGGTGCTTTTTATGAACCCACCATTCTTACCAACATCAAGAAGGAGAATCCTGCATATGCTGAAGAATTCTTTGGTCCTGTTGCTTTGGTTTTTGTTGTACGCGATGCAGAAGAAGCGATACATGTTGCCAATGATACTCCTTTTGGTCTCGGAGCAAGCATCTGGACACGCGACACAAAAAAAGCAGAGGAGCTTGCACAGCAGATTGAAGCAGGATGCGTGTTTGTCAATGGATTTGTGAAGTCAGATCCTCGGCTTCCCTTTGGCGGTGTGAAGACATCAGGGTATGGCAGAGAGCTTTCCCATTACGGCATGAAAGAATTTGTGAATATCAAGACGGTGTGGATAAAATGAGTATTACCAGAATAAATCATGAATCTTGCTCAATACTTTTTCAAAGTTCTCTTTTCGCAAAGTTCCAACTTTCTTAAGAAGGAGAATTTTTTCAAGATAAACCATATTTTCTGGTTTGATGATGCTCTCTCTTGGAAAGAAGCCTTCTTCAAGATCGGCACTCGTGACTCGGACACCATAGAGATGTTTATCGATATTGGATGTAATTGCGCACACAATAACATCATCTGACGAATGATTAAAACTAGCGCTAGAAAGAACTAAGGCAGGTCTTCTCTTTTTCTCTTGGTGATTCGAAAAAGGAAATGGCACGATAAAAATATCCCTTTGTTTTACAGAAGTTAGTAGTTGTTCCATACTTCATCATCTATCGAATTATCCCAGACTTTTGCTAGGCTTTTTTCAGTAAGCATCAGCCAGCCCATCTTTTCTTTTGTGGTCATAGCAATCTCCTTATCTCCTCTTCCAACTCTTCTTTGCTTGGCAGATATACTTTATACTTCGATATAAATAGTTTATTCGTCATTCCCGTTATAGCATATTCTGCCCGTACCTTATCTTTTTCCGTGCATAGGATTATTCCAACAGGCTCACCATCCCCGGCTTTATTCAATTTCTTCTTAATATAATTGAGATAAAAGTTTATCTGTCCTGCATCTTCGTGCTTGAATTTTGCTGTTTTTAGTTCAATAACGATGTAACATTTCAGATAAATATTGTAAAATAACAAATCAATAGAGAAATGGTCATTGTCAATTGTAAATCTCTTTTGCCTCGCAACAAAACTAAAGCCCTGCCCTAGTTCTAGTAAAAAACTCTGTAAGTCATCAAGTATTTTTGTTTCAAGTTCTTTTTCTGTGTAATTTCCTTCGCTTAAATCAAGAAATTCAAGAACATAGGGGTCTTTAATCAACTCTTTAGTCGTTGATGGCATATTTCCCTTTTTTTCATACGCTATCAAAGCTTTCTTATCTTTGCTCATAAGCAGCCGTTCGTAATGTAATGAATAAACCTGCCGTTTCAAGTCTCTCACGCTCAAATTTTCAGAGATAGCATATTTCTCAAAATATCTTCTTTTTGTTTGATCAGTTATCTTGATGAGCTCACAATAATGAGTCCACGATAGCCTAAAGAATTCGTCAGTCACTGACTGACCAATCCTGTTTTTATAAATAGTATAGAACATCCTCATGTTTTTTAAAGCTGTAACACTAAACCCCCTTCCAAATTCTTTAATGAGCTCGTTAGACAAGTTTTCGAGAAGTCTTTCGCCATATTCTGCCCTTTTCTCGCCTTTCTGCTCTTCTTCAACAATTTTCTTTCCTATTTCATAATAGGCTTTCAGCATCTCGGTGTTTATGGTACTAAACACATTATATCTCGCTTTATGGATTACTGTTTTAATATCTCTGATAATATTTGCAAACCCGTTTCCCTCAACTCCTTTCTTTTTAGGTTGGTACACTTCCTGGTTTTTCAACCAGGTTTTTCTTTTTTCTTTCATGCACTTTTCTAGGATTTTATTTTTAATAAACCTTTGCAGAAAAAAACCGGAAAAATCACGACGGAAACGGAAGATTTTCGGTTGGGTTGGTGTTTTTTCCGGATTTGATATCCTTTTTTCGGAAGAATCACGGTTCAACCGGAAGAATTACGCTATTGCTTTATAGACTGTAAAAGACTGTTTTGATAAGGATAAAAATGAGCTCAAACTCACCATTATACTCCTTCATTTCTAAAAACGACCATATCCAGATCACAACCCGCCTTACCTAAACAATATCCCCATGAACTCTCTCGTTGCAGGGTATGCTGTTCAACTCGATAGCCTCGAAGACGCTCCATGATCTCATGTACACCACTTGATTCGGTAAGAACAACGCGTGGTTTAACTACCATAGTTCTATCAAATGCTCTTGTATAATCAAATTGAAGAAGTCGGTGGTCACCACATTCCTTTGAGACAAGAATATCTGCTTGATCAAATTGTGATGGTAAAAAATAAGTAGGATAGACTTTGCCAGGTTTTTTATCTTGTGGCCAATATCCTTCTCTTGCTCTTGCGAGTATACTGCCAAAGTTTTCTGTTTCATTCGCGGTAGGTTCTTCTCTGTCACGAACCGTGTTATAAGCAAAATACAGTGTTATTTTTTTTCGACCGTGAGGAGTTGGAACCGCAATATCCCATCGCGTAACGCTTGAATGGGGAATGTTAGATTGCCGCCATCCTTGCTTTGTATCGATTGTTCTTGTTATGTCTGTAAAAAGTCGAGGGTGATTTTTTGCAAGACCTGTTTCTATTCTTCTTACTGCATCTTGGTAACCTTGGTGCCCTTGATCTTTTTTATTAAAATCAAGCGGATCACACTCACCGATATCAGTAAAAATAAAACGAACATGCTTCACCGGTGTTTCGTAAAGTAAACGCACGCCGATTTCTAAAACATCCGTATCTGTTCCACTTCCTGGATAAAGAACGGTAACAGGATCAGGTAAGGGTTTTGGACCATGAGCTTGGTACGCGTCAGTAAAAAGAACGAGTGATTCGAGCGTATGTTCATTAAAGCTATACCTCGGTTTAATGAACGGTCTTTTTGTTTGCTGAGCGAAAACTGGAATGGGAAGAACGAATGCACCCAGAATGCCTACAAGACCAGCTGAACCTAAAGCAAGGACTTTTCTCCTGGTGGGATCAAACAGAGGCATGAGAACTACCTCACCCTCAAATCCTGCACAAAAGAAGAGTGTTCCCGTTCAGAACGTGTCAATGCGTAATCAACTTGGTTGATCTTCATAGCAAATCCTAAACCGACAAGATAATCAATGACAACAGCAACATTATTCTGGCTTAAGGCAATGGGCTCCGGCATGTACACACGAGGATGGATGAAACGTGAAGTCAATCCCTCGGGTCGCGGTTTTCCATTTGCTCGGAAATCTTTTCTTGCTTTTTTCGGGTTCCAATATTCAAAGGTTTCTACCCATCGTTGATAGACTGCGGGATTTTCAGCTGCCTCTATTCTTGCTTTCATATTGGGGTTGTTTCGGTCAGTAAAGTCATGCCCCTGAGTTACGAGATATAATGTTGTAAAAAGTCCTTTTCGATCTCTCACTACTGCGCCTTGTACAGGATACACTGCAAAATATCCACCTGTTTTTGCACGTACTGCAAATGCAAGTGCTTCTAATCCTTCAGCATCGTTTTCTGTACTTAGTGTAATGTGGGGTCCACGATTATCTCGTCCAAATCTGAGTTCATAGGATCTCTCCCCTTCTCTTGCTTCAAGCACTGCACCGACAAAGGTATCAGGAGCGAATCTGCTTGTTTGTAACTCATACAACAAAAGTTCTGCAAGAATAATGGGATCAGATTCAAAGACCCGTTCGACAGGTTCATACCCCGGTGGGGGGATAACGAGTTCATCAGGGATAGTATCGGCTAGGATATCAGTTATATCAACTGGCTCTCCTGAAACTGGTTCTAAATCCCTTCTTAAGGGTAGAGCTAACGCACTTCGCAAACCTTGGACTGCTCTCATGGAGTCTTCATGGCCTTCGTCCTTTATAAACCTTACGGTTGTTCGCCCCCGACTGGTGGGGAATTTCTGAAGAGAGAAGACTTTTCTATAAAGGCAAACTTAGCTGTCCGTTGCTTGCACATGGGTAAACAGGAAGTTCTGCACTTCTAGTAACCTGCATATGATAGATACGTTCCAACCCCTCAATAACATCTTTTTCTATGTCGGAAACTCTGTCCATGGGAACATAGATTTCTGGATGCATTGATCTAGCAAGCGTGATCAACGTTGGATTTCTTATGGTGCTCAAAAATTCAAGCATACTTGCTAATCGAGAATAATATGTTCTTCTTGGTAAATTTGGTTCGCAGGGTTCTCCTCGTCCAATACATTCCAACGCATCTAAATCAATATCAACGATAAGAGGAGCTTCACTGTTATTCAGCCTGTTCCGAACGTTTTCACGAGAAAAAGGTTTAGGAAGTGGGCGTGGAACAAGACTGTTTTCTGGGCGGATCCCGCACAACCAGCCATTTTCATCGCTTCTTACTAGAGCACGAGCACGTATCTCGTGTTCATCATCCTTAAAACAAGCAACCGGTTTTTTTCTTGGGTCGAAATGATAAATGGAATCAAGCAAACCAAAATAATCAGCAGCCCAGATAAAGGTATTAATACCAAGATGATACTTTGTATAAGAAACCATCAGCTCTCGTCTTCTTATTCGTGAATTGGGTATACCGTCCCGGAACATATCATCATGTGCATCAATGTGCAGAAGATGGGCTGGTTGTTTTCCTTCTAAATGGTGATACCAGAACGGAACCACATGATGATGCGGATCAACGACAGCAGTTGGAATGCCAGCTAGTTCAAGTTCTCGTTCTAAGAGCGAGCGATAATCAGGTTCTTGATGTTTGGAAAGATCCAGATCTTCACGTGTTTCACTCATAGAGATCCCTCAACACTTCCAAGACATCCCGCTGAATCGTATCAACAAGTCGAGGATCAACGTAAGGTATTCCTGGTGTTTGCGACCGAGCAATCGTTATTAAGGCGGGTCGATGAAGTCTTTGTAAAAGATCAAAGACATTTTGTAATCGTGTTTCATACGCTACAACCGATAAACGGGGTTCTTCAGGATATTGGTGGCATTGAATTGCATCGAGATCGATATCAAGAAGCAAAGGAGTTTGTGCATCTCTATTAATTCGTCTTTCTACTTGCGATAGGGCTGTTTTTTTCCAAGGGTAAAAAGGCGACCAACAAATGCCATGGTTCAGCTCGCCAAAAACTCCTGTTTTTGCGCTCATGCGTTCTTTGCCATTCATCCATGAAAACCTTGCCGGTTGATCTTCACGATAGACATCAATAAAGGATTCTCGAGGATCATAATGGTAGATCGATCGCAATAATCCAACATAATCAGCAGCACAGATAAAATTTTCGATATTAAGATACTTTCGTGTGTATGCGATCATCTCTTTAACCGTCGTTGGCTTTTTCCAAGAATCTTCAGATTCGCCTAGGATAACACCCATATCAGAATGTGCATCAATATGCAGGAGATGAGCTTTTCTGCCAGCAAGGTGATGGTGCCAGAAGGGAACAACACGGTGGTGAGGATCTACGATACCAACCGGTACACCTGCAATCTCCAGCTCTGCTTCTAATAAAGAGCGGTAGGTGTGATTGGTTGACTCTGGTTTTGTCGGTTCCGATACCGTTCTCGTTCCGTTTGTTTTTCCCATAGTTCTCAGCACTCAGCAAACTTACCCAATTCCAATTTACATAATCCCAAGCATTGCCTTAATCTCGTCGGTTGGCTTCCACGGCGGATCAAAGACGACTTCAACATGCACCTTATCCTTGGCAAGTCCAAACTGTTCAGTTAAAGCCGTGTGGATCATCTCCACTAAAATCTCGCCGTAGGGGCAAAGCGGCGTCGTAAACGTCATCCGAATGTCAATGCTTTTCTTTTTTTCGTCAATAACGGTATCATAAATCAAGCCAAGCGTCATGACATCAATGTGCAGTTCAGGATCATCGATGACTTTCAGTACTTCAATCACATGCTCCTGCGTCAGTGGTAAAATTTCAATATCGTCATTATTATCCGTATCACTATTCATGCGTATCCTCTTTAAGCAGTTCATATCCATGCTCTTCAAGCTCATGCGCTAATGCTGCTCCGCCCTTTTTCACAATCTTTCCACTTTTCATAATATACACTTCGTCAGGCATAATATATTTCAAGATTCGTGTATAGTGCGTAATTAACAAAACACCCATCTTGCTGCGATATGCATTGACGCCTTCTGAAACAGTTTTTAGAGCATCGATATCTAACCCTGAATCGGTCTCATCCAAAATTGCATACGATGGCTCAAGGATAGAGAGCTGAAGAATCTCCAGTCTTTTCTTTTCTCCACCGGAAAAACCAAAGTTTACTTGTCGTCGGGCAAATCCCTCATCCATCTTTAATAATTGCATTTTTTCTTTCAGTAACTTATAAAAATCAACCACACTTATTTTCTTGCCGGTCTTTGCCATATACGCCGTGCGCAAAAAGTGGGTGACTGAAACACCTTCAATCTCTGCAGGATACTGGAATGCCAAAAACAGCCCTTTCTTTGCACGTTCATGGGGTTTTGCAGCAGTAATGTCTTCGGCATCGAGATGGATGCTTCCTGAAGTAATTTGATATTTGGGATGCCCCATGAGTGAACTTGCAAGGGTGCTTTTTCCACTGCCATTCGGCCCCATCAATGCAATGACTTTTCCTTTTGAGAGGGAGAGGGATACACCTTTTACAATCTCATTGCCTTCTACATTCACTTTGAGGTTTTTAATTTCAAGTGCCATCGTTATCAACTCATTGAAGATTTTCTAAACCTTTAATAACTGTTCGCAAAGCTAATAAAGCACATCGAGAGCGCACAGGACCCAGAGGAACACCGATCATTTCCATAATCTCATCCCTGGTTATTTTTTTGATCTTGTCGAGAGTCATCTCTTGAAGTTTATCAGTCAACATCGAAGCAGATGCCTGGCTGATCGTGCATCCGTGGCCATCAAATTTGACATCCGTAATCTGATTATTTTTGATCATAAGATGCATCGTGACCATATCTCCGCACAAAGGATTATGTTCAGTGTGCGTAAGCGTTGTATTTGATAAGGTGCCTTTATGATGCGGATTACGATAATGATCGAGGATATTCTCTTTGTAGATCTGCTGTTCTTCAGTTAAGGGGCCTTCGCCGATTTGGTTGGGATTGATACTTTCTTTGCCGATCTGTTCTTTGATGGTCTCGGTTTTCATTTCAGTTTTCATTTTTTTAGAGCCGCTATGGTTTTTTTGAGTGCTTCAAGAGTTGTTTTCACATCCTCTTTCGTGTTATAAACAGCAAAACTCATTCGAGTTGATGCATCAATGCCTAATTTTTTGTGAAGAGGCATGGCGCAATGATGGCCTGCACGCACAGCAACACCATACTGATCAAGCCCTGTTGCCACATCATGCGGATGAAGATCTTTGACCGTAAACGCAATCAGTCCTGAACGTTTTGAACAATCTTTTGGACCTAAAATGGTAACCGAAGACAATTTTGAAAGTTCGGCATGGGCAAGTTTGATCAGATCTTTCTCTTGTTCTTGTGCTTTTTTTACATCATCACGCTGCATAAAATCAATCGCAGTTCCAAAAGCAATAACATCCGCAATATTCGGTGTTCCTGGTTCAAATTTATGAGGACTGTCAAGCCAGGTGCTTTTTTCAAAGGAAACAGAGGTAATCATTCCACCGCCAAAACTTGCTGGTTCAAGTTTGTCAAGCAGTGCTTTTTTTCCATACAGAACGCCAACGCCTGTTGGGCCATACATTTTATGGGCTGAAAAAACATAAAAGTCGCAATCAATCGATTTAACGTCAACAGCTAAGTGGGCAACTGCTTGAGCGCCGTCAACAACAATGCGTGCCTCTTTGTTTTTATTTCGGATTATCTTGATCAGTTCTCGAACAGGATTGATCACACCCAGCACATGCGAAACATGTACAAAACTCACGATTTTTGTTTTTTCACTGAGTTTTGCTTTGAGATCAGCAGGATCAATTTCATACTCCTGGTTCATGCCGACAACAACAAGCTTTGCGTTTCTTCGTTTGCACAATTGCTGCCAGGGAATCAAGTTGGAATGATGCTCCATTGCACTGATCATGACTTCATCATCAGGCTGAACAGAAGATTCAAGCATACAGGCAAGCATATTGATGCTGTCCGTTGTTCCTCTTGTAAAAACGATTTCTTCAGTGCTCGCACGGACAAAATCTGCAACTTTTTTTCGTGTCTGCTCATACAAGGCTGTTGCTTCTTCACCCAGCGTATGCACAACGCGATGCACATTTGCATTGGAAGTCGTGTAAAAATGCCGAAGTGCATCAAGCACCTGCTGAGGTTTTTGAGTCGTTGCACTACTATCGAGATAGATCAGTTGCTTGCCGTGCACATTCCGTTTCAGAATGGGGAATTCTTCTTTCATTTCTTTGGGTGCGGTCATGGTTCTCATCGTTCTACACCCGTTCAACAATCTGATGATGTATGGATGCTTTCACTTCTTCAGGAAGCTCATCGAGCATTGCAAGGAAAAATCCCTCAAGCATGGCACGTTTTGCTTCTTGGGGATCAATGCCTCGTGATTCCAAGTAAAAGAGCTTCTCATCGTTCAGATGCGTGATGCTTGATGCATGCGTACATTGGACTTCATTGTTTTCAATTTCCAAATTAGGAACTGCGTCAATCTCAGCTTCTTTGCTCAGCAGGAGAGTATCCTCTTTCTGTGCGCCTTTGCAGTTTCTGAATCCTTTTCGAATATTGATAAAACCGCGGTGCAGAGCTTTTGCTTTGTCGTTTAAGGCTCCGCGAACCTGCATCAAACTTGTTGTTTGATCAGCGAGATGATCTGTTGTTGAAACAAGATCAAGGCATTGCTCCTGTCTTCCAAAAAAGATGCCTGAAAATTTGCTTTGCGCTCCAACTCCGTTCAGCATCGTGCGTGTTCGTACACGGCTATATCCTGAACCAAGATTTGCTTCAAACCAATTACAGTGCGCATCTTTGCCGACACGTGCATATTTTCGTGCAAGATGCCAGGTGTTTTTATTGAGATTTTGATGGGTAACAAAGGTAAGGTGGGCATGATCGTGAACCATAACTTCGACGACGTGACTATGAAATGTTGTTTCCGGTGTTGCATGCTGCTCATCAACAATCATTGCCTTGCTTCCTTCTTCTGCAACAACAAGAATATGCTGGATATGGGCGCTGTCGGTTAGTTTTGTCGTCAAGAAAATGGGTTCTTTGACATCGGCTCCTTGGAGAATACGAACAACCACGAGATCGTGAAGATTTGCATAATGGAAGGCATCAATTTTATTTTTTTGTTCAGAGAGCGTACCGAGTAAACCGAGTAGTTCTTGAGGAGCATTGTCCATCGTATATATTCCAACAGGATCCGGTGCGGTGAAAGCGTACACATTTTGAATACTTACCTGATCAGGTAATTGATTGATCTCCTTGCCAAGAATTCCAATTCCATATTTTCTTGTTGGAAATGGGAGTGTCTCTAATGCAAGCTTACTATTCTCTTTCAATAGTTTCATCCCGTTTAATGTTGTCATGTTTTCACTAACCTACACTTCCTTCCATTTCAAGTTCAATCAATTTGTTCAGTTCAAGCGCATACTCAAGTGGAAGTGCTCGAATAACCGGTTCAATAAATCCTGCAACAATCATTTGTATTGCTTGTTCTTCACTTAATCCTCTGCTCTGGAGATAAAAGATAGACTCTTCACTAATTTTTCCAACCGAAGCTTCATGTGCAATATCGACTTCATTATTTTCAATTTTCATAAATGGATAGGTTTTAGAAGAAGAATGGTCGTCGATAATGAGTGCATCACAGGCAACACTCACTTTTGCATTCTTTGCATTTTTGGTTACTTTCACATACCCACGATAGGATGAGATCCCGCCGTCTTTGCTGATACTTTTTGAACGAATGGTCGAACTCGTGTTTGGAGCAACATGAATGACTTTTGATCCGGTATCTTGATGCTGTCCTTTTCCTGCAAATACCACACCGAGGCTGTCAGAACGTGCGCCTTCTCCGACGAGAACTGAACAGGGATAGAGCATCGTCACCCCGCTTCCCATATTCCCATTAATCCATTCCATAATCCCATTCTTCTCGACAATGGAGCGTTTCGTATTAAGATTATACGTATTTCTGCTCCAGTTTTCAACACTGCTGTATTTGACATGCGCTCCTTCGTAAACAAAAACTTCAACACAGCCGGCATGAAGCGAACTTTTTGCGTATTGAGGGGCGCTGCAACCTTCAATGTAATGCACTTCACTGTTTTTGTCAGCAATAATCAACGTATGTTCAAATTGACCGCCTTTGATAGCATTCATTCTAAAGTACGCCTGCAGAGGAATATTTACTTTAATACCGGGAGGAACGTAGATGAATGTACCGCCGCTCCAAACAGCTGCATGAAGCATGATAAATTTATGATCATTAACCGGGATACATTTGCTCATGAAATGTTTTTTAACAAGATCGGGGTATTTCTGTACTGCATCGTCCATGTTTAAGAAAATGACGCCTTTGTCTTCCCATTCTTTTTTGAGATTATGATAGACCACTTCACTGTCGTATTGTGCTCCTGCACCTGACAGCGATTTCCTCTCAGCTTCAGGGATACCAATCCGTTCAAAGGTTTTCTTAATATCAGCGGGAACTTCGTCCCAGGATCTGCTTTGTTTTGCATCAGGACGTACAAAATAGACTATTTCATCAAAATTGAGCTTGGAAAGATCAGGACCCCAGGTTGGAACAGGAGTTTCGGAAAACAATTTGAGTCCTTGCAATCGTTTTTGGAGCATCCATTCCGGTTCTTTCTTTTGTTTTGAAATTTCACGAACAAGCTCTTCGCTCAGTCCTGGTTTTGCAACAAAAACTGATTGGTCTTCGTTTGCATCGTCATAGATGGATCTATTAATGTTAAAATCTTTCATTTTCTCGACGTCACTCATCGGTGCTTGTTGTTCTGCTTTTGTAGATGTCATGCGATCACCTGCTGTATGACTCCGACTCTCTGCGAGGATTTCCGAAGTGCTTCAACACACTGTTTGACAATGTCAATCGTTCGTATGATATCTGCTTCTGTTGTTGCCTTTCCAAGCGTAAATCGTATGCTCCCTTGTGCAATTTCATAATCCTGCGTTACGGCAAGCAAAACATGCGAAGGCTCCATGTTTCCCGTGGTGCATGCTGCTCCTGTTGATGCGCAGATACCCTCCTTGTCGAGCAGTTCAAGCAAAGCAACAGCTTCAATACCCGGAAATGCAATATTCACATTGTTGACAACACGTAATGCTGAAAGAGGTTCTGGTCCATTCAGTTTTGTTCCTGAAATTTGAAGAAGGCCTTGCATGAGTTGTTTTTGCAAAAGATGGAGGCGCTGTTCCTCTTCTTCTCGTTCCTCTTGAATCAGTTCAAGTGCTTTGGCAAATCCAACAATACCTGCAACGTTTTCTGTTCCGCTTCGCAGACCAAATTCTTGACCACCGCCGTGCATGATGGGATCTATTTTGATAAAGGCTTTTTTATATAAAACTCCAACACCTTTTGGGCCATAGATCTTAGAGCCGTTCAGGCTCATCATATCAACACCCAATTCTGCGATATCGATGCAGAGTTGTCCTGCTTGGCAGGCATCGGTGTGAAAAGGAACATTTCTTGCCCGGGCAACCGGCGCTAATTCTTTGATACTGTTGATGGTTCCGATTTCGTTGTTTGCATACATCACCGTGACAAGGATCGTGTTGGGATGCTTATCCAGCTCTGCATTGAGAACATCGGGTTTCAGGAAGCCTTTTCCGTCGACAGGAAGATAGGAAATGGTGAATCCCTCTTTTTCAAGCTGTTTGCACGTTTCTAAAACTGCGTGGTGTTCAACTTGGGTTGTGATAATATGACCTTGACGCGCGCGTTTCGCAATACCTTGTATCGCGAGATTGATGCTTTCAGTTCCGCTTGCCGTAAAGATAATCTCATGAGGGCCACAACCCAAAATTTCTCCAATGCGTTTTCTTGCGTTTTCAACCAGCGCTTGCGCCTGTTTTCCGATTTGATTTGCAGAGCCTGGATTACCAAAGAGATGTTCGCATTGATCCATTGTTTCTTTCACTCTGGGATCAAGAGGAGTTGAAGCTGCATGGTCCAGATACGTGAGTTGTTTGTTCATGGTTTGATTAGCTATACTTTTTTTCTTCGGATTCTTGTGATTCTTGCCGTTCATATTTCGGAGCGCTGTCTCCGAGCGACATCATTTTATCAGCAACAGGATTATCTTGTTCTTTGACGCAGTTTTTTCCGCAACCGCGCCCGCAGCACGATACGGTTCCATTTTCGTGGTAGATAGGCATTTTCTCCGTGGTAGTTGTTAGATGATTTTCTTGTTCATTTTTTGATCGTGAATGTGAATGACATTCACGGGGCAGACTTCTGCTGCTTCATTGTTGAGTTCAAATTCTCCGTCGTCAAAATGTTCTTTTTTTGGCAGTGCTTTGATTTCTCCATTGACTTCTTTCATTTCCCAGTTGTTGGGATGAATGGCTGCACACGCAGAACATCCAATACAGTCGGGAATATTATGTTCAATGCGGTAGCGTGCTTGGGAAGTGGGTGTGATTGTGTGTGTGATGCTCGCATTGAGTTCTTCAAGCAAGGTTTTAGGATCAAGCCCATGCACAATCGCTCCTTGTTCAATATTTTCAAACTCTGAAGCACCGCAGCCCATGCAATGAAATCCTTTTGCTTTGAGGATCGGAACTACTTCAGGATACTGCTGCACAATGTCTTGGATCGTTTGATCCTTGGTGATGGTGGGTTCATGGGTCATTTTCAATGAGCGTGTTACATTAACGATAGGATGTATCTTCTACTCCAGTGAGAGGATTATAATTGCCACCGCGCTTATTGCGGTCGTAACTTGAGCTTGTGTTTCCGCGATTTTCTTCTCTTTGGTCATAGTTTTGCGCAGCTTCCTGCAAGATTTCTTTTTCATCATCGCTGACATACGCAGTGATCAGCTGAAGCGCGTGGTTGTTTTTCACCGCAATTTCAAATAAAGCACCTTGGCATTTTTTGCAGAAGAAAGAAGCATGCGTTCCAGGATCTGCGTTGCCTGCACCCTCTGCTCCTGCAACAGTTTCTACAGTATATTTTTGGCCTTTTGCTGTGCGATGCTCCTCCCTTTTCTCATAGTTGGGATCTTGATCATGATGGAGGGTGGGAGGAATATCTTTTTCAGCAACAGGAACAATGTCTTTGATCTCTAAATGGCCATGATGAGCTTCTTGATGCTTAGCAAAAGCCAATCTTTGGAAGCCTTCCATGACTTCTTGACGGCCGAGTTTCTCTTCAAGGCCCCATTCTTGGTGATCTTTGGGCTGGTTCGGGTCCTTTCCATGACTGTGTTGTGTTGGTTGGGGGTGTTCTTTCATAGGAAAATCACAATCCTTAAATATTTGTTCAGTTTTATTGAACAATCTAAGGTAGTTGATCGAGTTTTATAAAGGTTTTGGAAAGAATAAGGACGTAGAAGATGTGTGGAGAAGGCTTAAAATGGTCAAAAACAACAGAAATAGGAATATTGAGAGGAGTATTGAACTCTTTAGTTTACAGGGAGAACTGAGAAGTATTCATGACCCCCTCCATGCGAGGATTCTTGAACTGCTCAAAGCAGGAAATGCAACCTTCAAAGAGCTTCATCAATCGTTGGGAAGGGCGAAGTCTACGGTTTCTCTGAAGATCAATGATCTGATCACTTTAGGTCTTATTGAAGAAACCATCTCTGCCACCGATAAACGAGTGAAATATTATACCCTCAAAGCAAAACAGGTGGGAAGAAATACCAAAGGAACCCCTGCCTTGTTTGAACAAAGTATTGCTAAACTCGACAAGTATGTGGATAACCCGTTTGAATTCACCAATGCGATGTTTCGTTCCGTGTGGTATTTGCTTGATTCATTCGGCGTTGATTCTCAGCATATGCTTGCCATTCTCGGAGAAGAAGTCGGAAAACAAGTTGCCAAGACGCTTCCCCACAAGAATCAGGATGCTCTGGTTAAAGCAATCATTGAATTATATAAAAAACATAAATTGGGCTACATCAAAATCGTGAAAGAAGAGCCGTTAACACTGCATTTGTTTGACTGCTACCAATGCGGAAACTTGAAAGAATATGAACGAAAATTGTGCGTGTTTGACAAATCACTCTTGCAAACGATCTTCACCGAAGCACTTGGCAAAACATGCACCTTGCATGAACTTGCCTGCGCTAAAGCAGGGAAGACGTACTGTGAGTATGAGATTAAAAGTTAGGTATATTCGCAAGCTAAATGTGGGTGCACAAGTAAATACGGATCTTGTCGAAAAAGAAAAAACTTTTTGAATAAGTTATGAAAGAGTACGTCTTGTGAAACTCATGAAAGAAGTGACGATTAGAAAAGTTGGAAATCAACTGAGAATTGTTCTACCAAAGGAACTCATTCATAGACAGCACTTGAAGGAGAATGATAAGGTTACGATTGTCATATTATAAAAAAGCCCATTCATTGAGCATAACTATATAAACAAAATGTTGATTGCAGTCTTCTCATGGGCTGATGGCGAAATCCGGTATCGCGCTCCGCTGGCAGTGGAGAGACTGCGGGTTCAAAAGGGGTTATGTGAACAATCCCGTGAAAGTCCCGCTCAGTCCATTCTTTCGTTGGTAAGGTTTATTAATCCCCTGTTTATAGCTTCTGAATATGACCTTTGCCGCACGATTAAACTACCCTGAACTTCGATTTCGATGCTATGTTCATAGCGCTGGATTTGAAGCAATATACGGAAAAAATATCCCTGCAGATAATCCTCTATGGACTCCTGCGTCAGCGTTCAATGCAGGAGACTATGCCAAAGAAGTTTTGGGAAGCTTAGATGGACGTGTTCATGGTGCTTTTGATTATTTTCTAGCAGTTGCTTGGGGTAACGAAGAATCAGGACAAAAAGTTCTTGATTTGTTTGGATTTAGTGGAATTCGGGATTGGCAAACAAGCAATCCTGATGTTACAGCATGGATATTTGCTGACGGAATCTATGTTTCACCACAACCACCTACTGTTTTAACATGCGGTGACACCCTTATCGTGCTCGGTGAAGAAGAAAAATATCGAAGAACAACTCCTGACCTTGAAACATACTTGCTTGGATCTCCCCATCTTGGCCCTCTTGAACCCACAACACAGATGCAATCACCCAATCCATTCCGTTGACCCGCAAAAAATGTGTAAATATTTTGTAAATTTTACATGTTGTTCGTATTTTGTTTTCTGAAAAACGCAACGTTTAAATACTAGCACCCCTCTTTGTTTTAAAAATTAAAAGTTGCATGATAAACACCGTATAACGACAGAAACACATGGATCCAAAAAAATTCTTATTTATTTCCATCGAAGGCTTGATCGGCGATATTGCCTGGCAAGTTCTTAAAGAAGGCCATCAGGTCAAGTATTATATCGAGAATGAGGAAGAAAAAGATATCAACGATGGTTTTGTACCGAAAGTCGACGATTGGAAAACAGAAGTTGAATGGGCTGATGTGATTGTATTCGATGATGTTCTCGGACAAGGCACCAAAGCAAAAAAACTGAGAGAACAGGGCAAAAAGGTCATTGGAGGAACTCCCTACACCGACAAATTAGAAGATGACCGTGCTTTTGGGCAAGAAGAACTCAAAAAAGCAGGTATTCCCATTATTCCCTATAAAGATTTTACTTCTTTTGATGATGCGATGGAGTTTGTCAAGCAGAATCCAGGAAGATATGTGATCAAACCCAGTGGAGAAGCACAAAATATCAAGGGATTGCTGTTTATTGGCGAAGAAGAGGATGGAAAAGACGTTATGCAAGTCCTGAATGACTACAAAAAAGCGTGGTCAAAGAAGATCCCAGTTTTCCAGCTTCAGAAAAGAGTCCAGGGTGTAGAAGTTGCGGTCGGCGCATTCTTTAATGGAAAGGAGTTTATGCATCCCATCAATGTTAATTTTGAACATAAGAAGCTGTTTCCAGGAAATTTAGGGCCTTCCACAGGAGAAATGGGAACTGCGATGTTCTGGTCAGAACCCAATAGAATTTTCAATCTCACACTCAAGAAGATAGAATCCAAACTTGCTGAAGAAGGCTACGTAGGTTATATAGACATTAACTGTATTGTCAACAGCGCAGGTATTTATCCGCTGGAATTTACTTCACGCTTTGGATATCCCTGCATTAGTATTCAACAGGAAGGTATGATTACCCCCATGGGAGAGTTCTTGTATGACCTTGCACAGGGCCACAAGCCAAAATTGCGGGTAAAAAGTGGTTTTCAAGTCGGTGTTCGCATTGTTGTCCCTCCCTTTCCTTTTAGAGATAAGAAAACCTTTGAAGTCAAATCCAAAGACTCGGTGGTCTACTTCAAAAAACGCAATGGAATGGAGGGTATTCACATTGAAGATGTCAAACAGGTTAATGATGAGTGGATGGTAACTGGAACAACAGGAGTTGTGCTCATTGTCTGCGGTTCTGGACAAACCATGAGGCAGGCGATTAACCAAGCGTACGCACGTATCAAGAATATTCTTATTCCCCACATGTATTATAGAACGGATATTGGAGAACGCTGGTTTGAAGACAGCGATAAACTCCATACGTGGGGATATTTGAGGGAAATGTAGAATCTTTGAACAATCTTTTTAAAGCTGGTAAATCAAGCAACGTGCATGGAAAAAGAGGCCCAAAAGAAGCTCCAGCATCTCTATCGGAAGTTGAAGATCCTCAAGAAGACCTTTCTTGGCTATCCCTGTGATGCAAAGTTTGATTATTCACCTCTGTACAAGTTTCTCGAATTCCCCATCAACAATGTAGGTGATCCGTTTGAACCTTCGACGTATCGTCTGCAAACCAAAGACTTTGAACGCGAAGTTCTCAAATTTTTTGCAGATCTCTTTCACATCAAATCCTATTGGGGCTATGTGACCAATGGCGGAACAGAGGGAAATCTCTATGGTCTGTATCTTGCGAGAGAACTCCATCCCAAAGCAACGGTCTTTTTTTCTGAACACACGCATTACAGCATCAAGAAAAATGTGCATCTTCTTGGCATGAAATCCTGCATGGTCAAATCCCAGCGCAACGGCGAGATCGATTATACAGATTTTGAAGATAAGGTCAAAATGCATCGAGAAGCTATTGTGGTTGCAAACATCGGAACCACGATGATGGGCGCCATCGACAACGTGCGTCTCTTGGCAAAAATTCTTGAACGCCACCATATTCGCTCGTATATCCATGCAGATGCAGCATTGTACGGTATGGTGCTTCCTTTCCTTCCTCAAAACGAACAAAAAGAGAAACTCTTTGATTTCAGAACAAAGCTCAACAGCATTGCTGTAAGCGGGCATAAATTTGCTGGTTCTCCTATTCCCTGCGGTATTGTCATCGTAAGAAAGCATCTTGCTCAGAAACTCCAGACATATATCGAATATATTGACGCGCACGATACGACGCTCTCAGGGTCACGCGATGCTTTTACCCCCCTTATCTTTTGGTATCGCATCAAAACCATCGGTCTGCATGGATTCAAGAAACAAGTTGCCTATTGCACTGAGCTTGCTGACTTTCTTGTGAAAGAATTGAATAAGATCGGATGGCCGGATGTCATGCAAAGTTCTATTACAGTGAGCTTCAGGCGGCCTTCGGAAAAGATCATCAAAAAATGGGAGCTTGCGACACAAAAAGATATTGCACATGTAATCTGTTTACCGCATGAGACTAAGGAACAGCTTCATCGCTTTGTGGAAGATCTAAAGAAAGAGATGAAGTGAAGAGAGATAAAGCAATTAAGTATCCAAGAGAAATCTTTATATAAACTCAAAGATGAATCATGCTTACCGCACAGCCCGGACTGATCGCTTGCTCTGGGAAAGAGTGTGTAGAAGATACCTCTGTTGTGTCTGTTTCATTCACCATAGAAGACTGGACATACCTCTTGTATGGAGCTCCAGCACAATACGTGCATCTTCCCAACGTGAACAATCCGCCAAACCACAAGAGCAGAATGCCTACGAATTCAAACTTGCCGAGTGTTCACAAGCGTGTCCAGAGGGCTGTGGGTTTCTTCTTGTCTTTTTTAGCGTTAGTTCTATTAGTTCTTCATAAGAAGATCAGGATAATCAGAAAACAAACCATCCGCCTTCCAGCGCTTGAACTTCTCAACAAGATTCGTTCCATTCACCGTCCAAACAAGAACCTTGACGCCGTTGTTGTGCAAGGCTTCAACCTGACGTTGTGTAAGAAATACTCCTGAAATATGGACGGAGTATAAAGGAATAGTTTTGATAAGACTTCGGATGTTGGTAGGCAGTTTTTTGCAGATCAGGCCCAGTTTAACCTTGGGACTGTAATCATGAAACCGCTTCAAGCGGTCAGCATCAAACGACGAGATGATGAAATCGCTATACAACCAACCCTTTTCCTGCACATACTGTTCAATCAATCGCCCGACAAATTTTTCAGTGTTCTCTCCTTTTAATTCAATATTGATTTTGACGTGGCGGTTCACGCAGTCAAAGACCTCTTGTAGTGTGGGGATATGCTGGGGCTTTCCATCCTTTCCCACATCAAACTTTTTGAGTTCGCTCAGTTCATAGTCTTTCAGAAAACCTGCATTTCTCTGCCCGGTCATACGGTCAAGTTTTTCATCGTGAAACACGACTACTTCACTGTCTTTGGAGAGTCGCACATCGAGCTCGATCATGTCAGCATCCATTGCGATGGCTTTACGAAACGCGCGAAGCGTGTTTTCTGGTTCGTATCCGGATGCACCGCGATGGGCAGCTTTGAGCATGGAAACCTTGGCCGTTTCTGCATATAAAAAGATTTCTTTAAATATACAAGATAGTAGTTTGAGATACCTTTTTATTCTCCTGGCTCTCCCGCAAGGATATGATTGATACAGCCCATTCCACTGCAGTTTTGGAAGATATACAACTTGAACCCCAAGAACTTCAAGCACTCATCCATCGCGCAGACACAATCTTCAAAGCACATTTTCCTCAAACCGTCTGCTTTGAACGAGCCATCTTCTTCAGCTGGGGATGCACGATTGGAGACTGTACGTTCTGCTATATGAGCACCCAGCCCAAAGACAAGCCTCCGCGCGAAACCAAGAGGAGCAGTGAATCGATTCTTGCTGAGTTTATCATCGCAAAACAGCTCGGCTGGGACATTGGATTCTTTACAGGAGGCATTGGCGTTTTAAAACCCGATGAACAAGAGCAGCTCTTAAAAACAGCATCAGAAATTATTGGAGAAAAAATCTGGCTGTCTGTCGGGCCTGTTGCAAAACCCCTGCTTCAAAAATATTTGCCATACATTAAAGGTGTCGTTGGCTCTACGGAGACGATCAATCCTGAACTCCACAAAATTGTCTGCCCTTCTAAACCGCTTGCTCCGTATGAGCGCATGTTTGAAGCTGCAAAAGAATTGAACTTAAAACGGGCTATGACCTTTATTGTTGGCATGGGAGAAACGCATGATGACTTGAAGTTGTTGATTGACTTTATTAAAAAGTATCAGATCCACAAAATCCATATCTACAGCTTGATTCCGCAGAAGGGAACCATGTTTGAAAACGCTTCGATTCCCACAGCAGAAGATCAGGCCTGGTGGATCGCAAACTTGAGGATTGCATTTCCAGAGTTGGATATTCAATGCGGAATTTGGGAGGACAGGATTGCATACCTTCCGTTACTCCTCACGTCAGGAGCAAATTCATTTTCAAAATTTCGAGCATTGAACTTGTTTGGAACCAAACTTGCAGATGATGTTGAATTTCAAGCAACGTTAACCGGACGCAGTTTTGTGGGAACGTTAACCAAACTTCCTGACAAAACCGATGAAAATTGGAATCAAGAAGTGGATCGGCTGAGCCTTGATCAGGATATGAAAGAGCGCATTCGAGTCAAATTGTTTCAGTATCTGAATCAGATGAGGAAGAATCTCAATCAAAAAAGCCAGCCTAAAAGCGAAATTAAAAAACAGGGGATGATTGATGAACTGCATCATCCATAAGGTTCCGAATGGAAAGTTGCTCAAAGTATTTCTCGACGTCAAAGAGGGCAGGATTGACACGATTAAAATAACCGGCGATTTCTTTGTACATCCTGAAGAGGCGATTGAGGAGCTCGAAAAGCACTTGTGTGGTGTTGGTATTGCTGATATTGAACAGGTAGTGCACGCCTTTTTTGAACAAAGGGACGTTGAGATGGTGGGATTGACTGAAGAGAGTTTGATTCAGGTATTGAAGGATGGTTCTCGAACATGAATACCCCCAACAACACGATCAGACTGCTTGTCACCAACCACAACACCGCATCCTACAACATGGCATTAGACGAAGCCATCATGAACCACGTCAAAGATGGAACGGTTCCTCCCACGCTTCGCTTGTACCAATGGAATCCTCCTGCAATCACGATTGGTTATTTTCAAAGCATGGAAGCAGAAGTAGATCTTGAGCAATGCAAAAAGCTTTCCATCGACTTCACACGGCGTATCACCGGTGGAGGAGCAGTGCTCCATGACAAAGAAACAACGTATAGTTTGATTCTTCCTGAAAAAAATCAAATCGTTACGGGAACGATTATGGAATCTTATCGCCAGATCTGCGGAGCTGTGATTGTAGGACTGCAGCAATTTGGACTTGCCGGGCAGTTTGTTCCTATTAATGACATTCTGGTCAACGGCAAAAAGATCTCAGGCAATGCACAAACCCGAAGGAATGGGTGTATCCTTCAGCACGGTACGATTCTGATGGATGTGGATGTCAAAAAGATGTTTTCTCTTTTGAAAGTGCCGGATGAAAAAATACGCGACAAGATGATAGCGAACGTTGAGAAGCGGGTGACCAGTATCAAGCATCAGCTCAAGAAAGACGTGAACTTTAGACAGGTGTGCAATGCGCTGGTGAAGGGATTTGAAGAGCACCTCCATGTCAAGCTTGAGCCAGGACAACTGCTGGAATCCGAGAAGGAGATGGCGCGGGAATTGGCTGTTCAGAAGTATGAGACTGATGAATGGGTGTTTAAGAAGTGATTATAATTGCAAAAGAAGACGAATTGAATGATCAATTTCCTTAAGGACATTTTCTTCAACTTCACCAATCTTATGCTTCATTCTTGTTTTATCAATTGCTCGGAGTTGAAAAATCAAAGCAATCGTTAATTGTTCATAACGATTTCTCAAACGATTGTAATGCTTCATCGCTCAAAGCATCCCAATCTTTCATTTCTTGTTTAAGAGTCATATACTTCTCTAGATTATCAAGATAAACAATAAGAGCTCTCTGTACAAGTTCCTGATTCTGAATACCTAAAAGCTCAGAAGCACGATGTACTTTTTTCGATGTTTCCTTGGGTAATTCTATTTGCATACCCCCTAGAGAGAAATATCGAGTATATATAGTTAACGACAATTAACAACTTGGAATGGAATAACAAAGGTTTATAAGCAACTTCTTTTTCCCCTTTTCTATGAACCTCAAAGATGTTGTACTTGAAAGGGTGACAGACACAGAGTTCAAGAAACTCAGGTTCCCACATTATGGAAAACCCTGGGAGGATCGTGGCTGTCACTATCAATTTGCACGTATTGCAGAAGCGCCAGCGTATGATGATTATGAAACACTTCTTCAAGAATTTCGAGAACAACCCCGTGCAAAGTATGCAGGTTTTTTAAATGATGAAAGAAGTAAAAAACCATGGACAAAGGTTTTTGTAAGTGGGATTACAGAGGAGACTATAGCAGAGATAAAGGAAGGCATAAAGAGAAATCCTGTTAAAAAGAATCATTTTGAATTAAGATACACGAGAAACAGACAAAGGAAACCTTCTGACTTTCTATGCATTCAGGTGCAATTTGAAGAATGGGATGGGCTGATCGTTCCTTTCCAGGTTTATATTCCCCCAGGAGAATACGGGTCAGAGTTTTCTTGGATAAGAAGTGCGCCTGTCGTAAGAAACAGGTATCCTATTATCGCCCTTACGAACTCTAGAGACATTGAAGTCAAACTTGCATAGATCATAGCCGACATAGCGAAGGGTTTATAAAGCAGGCTTTTCTCCCCTTGGTGTTATGGGAGCTCTTTATTATGCAGGATTGATGGCTTTGAGCCTTGGAATAGCTGGGTGTGAAGGAGAGACAGTTACCCGGCGTGATTTCCAGAGTTTAGAGCAAAGGGTAAAACTTCTTGAAAGCGAGGTTCATCGATTAAAAGTTGCAGAAGCGAATAGAAAAAAGGCTGAAGGAGAGAACGCACGAGGAGCACAAGTTGTTGCTCATGCAGTTGGATTACCGCAAGAACCAAGCGTTTCTGGACAACCACCTGAAGTACCACAACCGATAGCAGGAGGTTCTCCTCCGGATTTGGATAAGATTCTGAGGGAAGCACGAGATGAAATGTTTGGAAGAATATTAGGCGAAGGTGTAGAAAGAGAGAATGACCCACCAGCAAAATTGATCGATTATTTGCTTACTGCACCAAGGTATCTGACATTCGAAGAAGGAAAGAGAAAAGCAGGACCTCTTGATTATATGTTCAGAGCAATACCGGGAATATGGGGGCGGGATTTAAGCAACATTACCGATGCTCTTGTTGAAGCATACAAAAAACGAGTAGTAGAACGATGTGGTGAACTTGGTGTTAAACTTGATGAGAGAAATCGAGGAAAATTGAGACGGGAAGGAATTACACTATCTTTTTACGATCTTATTCGAAATCCCAGCGATGAACATTTACGACAGATCTATCGTTTTGTTTCTTCTCCCACAATACCAAGATTCCTCAAAGATCTTATGACTAGTCAGCAAGTTGGGGATGCGATGACCAAAGCTCAAGATCTTCTCCGAAAGCAGGAAGCAGGAACATTAAGATTCTTTCAGATTACCTATGACCATCCGGACCCAACAAATCCTAATGATCAGCGAAAGCCCGATGATATTCGCGAAGTCTGGGAACCTATACATGGATTAGGAAGAGCGTACAATGGAGAATTAGTTGGTCTTGAGGGATATGGGTGGGAAGTAAAATTTGGTAAACAAGAAGAAAGAACCCTTTCTTCATTCACCCGCTGGCTTTTCAGAAGAGGACCTGACTTTGTTGATTCGATGCGTGCAATGGTAAGTGCATATAAAGAGAATACAACCGAAGAACAATTCGTTTTAAACTACCATAAACACACGGACACATCAGTACCATCACCTGCAACAGCTGCACCCGTGTCTCCTCCTCGTCATTTTCGCTACGAACGTTAAATCCCCTTCACCATGCTCCAAGCCTATGAGTTTGAGAGGGTATCTGCCTTCTATGAACAAGGAAGAAAGAATATAGAGGCGAAACTTTCTCGGGCGCTCACGCTCCGCCAAGCACGAGAGATGCTTTTTGATGAAGATCACTATGGGCATTTTCCTTACCGTAAACTAAGGGAAACTGAACATGAGAAACAAGTGCGTCTGAAACGACTTTTGCAAAGAACAAGATTAGGGGCGTCGTCTGAATGGCTGTTTGATCTCGTTGAATTTTTTGATCCCGTAATAAAATCGAACATACTCTATGGACCAAAGACGTGGAATTACCTCAAATTTGATGCTCGATTTGCACAAGGTCCTGAACACCAAGCAACTGAACAGCGCTACGAACAACGCTTTGCATCGCTCGACTGGATGGTGCTCAGAGATTTACAAGAAGGTGTTGTCGAACATGGCTATGCACCTTCCGATAATCCAAAAAGAATGCTAAGAAGAAAAGACGGCAGAACCTACAACCTGGGAGACCATGTCTACCGCGTGAGAAGAACGGTTGAACCGGCAGGAGTTGTTTCACATCTCGAAATTCCTGAACTCAAAATCGAAGGGAAAGCAAAACCATTGTATGCGGAACGTCTCCCACGATGGGTGTTTGGAGCAGTACCTATCGGAATGGGTACCGGTGGCATGCTAGCAACAAGTTTGGCTATGACGCATGTGCCGGAAAACGCTGATCCTATGGTATACCTTGTTCTTGGCCCCTTAGCAGTCGGAAGTGCCGTGGCAATTGCAACCGGTTTGAAAATATTGTTCTATCGGTCTTGATGGAGACATATGTGT